>Ga0180007_10000417_pt1 | contig 73111 bp, 66 predicted proteins | sample MM_PC_MetaG_FD_121122 | JGI IMG/M metagenome (GOLD analysis project Ga0180007, IMG submission 121122) | Groundwater microbial communities from the Aspo Hard Rock Laboratory (HRL) deep subsurface site, Sweden - MM_PC_MetaG | ecosystem: Environmental > Aquatic > Deep subsurface > Groundwater... | reverse complement strand
CATGTGGGTGGGGTATCGCTCAACGGATAAAAGTTACGCCGGGGATAACAGGCTAGTCGCTTCCAAGAGTTCACATCGACGAAGCGGTTCGGCACCTCGATGTCGGCTCGTCGCATCCTGGGGGTGGAGCATCTCCCAAGGGTATGGCTGTTCGCCATTTAAAGCGGTACGCGAGCTGGGTTCAGAACGTCGTGAGACAGTTCGGCCCCTATCCGCCATAATTGTAGGAAAATTGAGAGAAGTTGCCCCTAGTACGAGAGGACCGGGGTGAACGAACCTCTGGTGTATCAGTTGTCGTGTCAACGGCATTGCTGAGTAGCTATGTTCGGTCTGGATAACCGCTGAAAGCATCTAAGCGGGAAGCCAACCTCAAGAAAATTTTCCCTATGAACCTCCCTGAAGACTACAGGGTTGATAGGCCACAGGTATAAGTACAGCGATGTGCTCAGCCGAGTGGTACTAATAGGTCATTGATGTTTTTGTTCTTCTTTTGAAGGACCGTCATCTTCTTTTTTTCTGGCAGTCTGAGAAAATAATTATTTCTTTTGCACATTCAAAATTGTTAGCAATTAGTAAACTGAAAAGCAGTTTGCTCTAGGTATCTTTAGAGAAGGGGGTACACCTGTTCCCATTCCGAACACAGCAGTTAAGCCCTTCATCGCCGATAGTACTATAGTGTTTAGCTATGGAAGGGTAGGACGATGCCTAGATCAAGCTGCTTTTTTTAGTGCTTCAAGAAATCTAGTGAATTTTTGCTCAGTTGCTAGGATGTCTTTTTCCATACCACATTCTTTAGCGGTTTGAATGTGTGGCTCGGTTGTTTTGATTCGCTTAATTTCTTCCAAGGCATGAATGCAGAGAGAGATCAGACTAGATCTAATATCACCATTAATATCTTCTTTTAAAAATTTGCAACCAATTCCATAAATTGTGATTCCATCTTTTGTGTTTCTTAGTTGTGTTTGAGTTGCATTTTCTCCTTTTCTTGGATTTCCTATTTTCTTTTTTAGATCATGAAGGTTGTCAATTTTATCTGCAATTTTTATGGCGCATTCATCTGCAGTTTGAATCTGTCTTTTTAAATATCCCTTTCTTTCATTCCGATTTTTTGGTTTTTTGAGGGCGAAAATGATATCAAGGACTTCATCAATGTGGGTTCTGACAAAATATAAGTCAGGCAATTTATAATTTGTTGATCTTAGGGCGGTTAGAATTCTGGAATCATGATTAAAATATTGACAGATTTTTTCTCCCATATCCTGTCTTTCAAGAGTTGAATCTTCAGGAGAATCGTGATTTAGAGCAGCTAGAATGTTGATTTTCAGCTTGTGTAAGATTTTGCGTTTTTCTTCAAATGTTTCTGCATCAAAAAATCTAGGGAAAAGACTGTTAAACCTTTGCACTGCAATATTGTAACTGTGGTCAACTGAAAGTTCACCGCTATCACGAACGGGACAGCAGTCTTCAAAAGCGCCCAAAGTTAATTGGTAATTTATATGGCCGTAGTACATTGCTTCAACCATATCCATTCTTAAAGTAGATTCTTGTCTTGTTTTGTCTGAAAAGTCAGGACAACTTGCGCACACAGCTAAGTAAGCAATAGTTGCTTCAAAAAATGCCTTTTTAAAAAAGAAATGTTCAGACCTTATTCTTCTATATTGTGTGGAAGCAGATTCTTTTCCATCATTACTTTCAAGCCCTGCACTTTTGATAGCTTCATCACGGAATTCCTTTTGAGCTCTATAAGGTTCAAGTGCATTAATGGAATTTTGAAGTCTGCCATGTGCTAGTCTGAGTTTATTGTAGAAATGGCGGCTCGGATGTTCTTGAGGTAAATTAGGTGAAGGTACTGGGAATAATTTTCCACTAAAAATGGCTTCTTGAAGTAAAAATATTAAAGTTTCATCACGTTCTTTATAAGGGGGGTTTTGGTCAGGTCTGAAATTTAAAGGAGGTCTTTCAACAAAAACATCAGAGTATTTTATGTGGGTTTCTAATTTTTCAGGATCAGTATAAAATATATCTCCATCATCATCTTCTAGTGTATCTTGGTACGACTCTAACATAAATATAAATACGGTTTTATATTAAACCGTTTTACCCTGTTTTAGTCAATCTATTTAGACTTTTCTATCTGGGGTTTCTGCATTTATTGGGCCATTTGAACCTCCTTCATCTTCTTCAACGGCAAAACTATCTTCCGCGCCAAATTTTTGAATACGAGAGGTCTGTGGATTATTAACTTCGTAGAATAATTCAATGAGTTCATGAGTGTTCATTTCTTGAACTCTCAAATTACATCCTTCCAAACCTGAGTGAACTGTATTTACTCGTTGGGTAAGCTTCTTTTTAAGTTCGGCGAACTCATGTTGTCGTTGTTTGATTTTGGATACTGTGTCTTGAGGGAAAATGTTGTCAAAGACTGATTTTATGAATGATTTTTTTTCTTCTCTATAAGGATCCTGAGGGACAATTACGTAAAATTCTTTTTCCATTATGTCTGCATACTCAACCAATCTGCTGATGTATTCAATGTATTCAAAAGTTTGGCGTTGAAGAAGTGGATTGGTTTGTGCAACACCAACTTTTTTTAGACTTTCAATATATGTGTCTATGTCTAATTTTTTACTTCGAACAACTATTTGGATTGGAAATTCCAAAGTGTTAAGAAAGTTTTGATAAGAGTAAATGACTGCATTTTGTTCTGGTTCGGATTTCAGGTTCAGGTTAATGCTGGAAGTTTTAAGAACTGATCTAAGACCACCGTTTTTTAGAACTACAGTATTGTCACGTATTTCTGCAATTTTAAGATGAATTTGCGTGCTTGTTTTTGGATCTTTTTTCTTTCCTTTTACAGATCCTTTAAACTGTCTTGTTTTTTTATCTTCAGGGCTCATTATTTTTTGGGTGGAGTGTTATAAGTATCCAATATTTTGGTGATTTCTCCAAGTTTTTTAATTTTATCGGTTTTTGTTTCTTCTTCATCGCTTTTTACAGCGACTTTTTGATCAGTCGTTTTTTTTGCGAATATTGTCGCAGAGTAGATATCTGCACCACCCATTATGAAAGTTCGTTGTTTGGCTGTGGATAAGTATTCGCTAAGTAATAACACCCATTTGTGGAATGGTATGCCGTTTACAACAATAAATGTTAAAGCAAGTGTGAAAAGAAATGGGACTAAAGCGACTCCAATGGAGAAAATTAGTACATATGTTTTTGCTAAAGCTACGTATAGGGCGTAGCTAATCCCACCTCCAACCCCAAGAATTATAAGTTGTTTTAAAGTCAATGGTCCCACGATTTTATCTTCTCTTCTGACGTTTTGAGGAATTTTGTATTGCATAGGTGGACATTCAATCTAATAATTATAACAGAAATATGCTCTTTTTTCAAGCGTTCAAACCTGGTATTCTCTCTCGCGCATGAAAAGAATAAGAAATTTTTCCATTATCGCTCACATTGATCACGGGAAGTCCACCTTGGCTGACCGTTTTTTGGAAATTACCTCAACTTTGACAGAAAGAGAAATGAAGCACGGACAGATGCTAGATACCATGGATTTGGAGCAGGAGAGGGGAATTACCATAAAATTGCAGCCTGTTAGGATGAATTATAAGTTTGAGGGCGAAATGTACCAATTGAACCTGATAGATACTCCGGGTCATGTGGATTTTAGTTATGAAGTTTCCAGGTCTTTGGCAGCTTGTGAAGGTGCAATTTTGGTTGTGGATGCTACTCAAGGTATTCAAGCTCAAACTTTAGCGAATTGTTACTTGGCAATGGAGCAAAATTTGGAGATTATTCCAGTTTTAAATAAAATTGATTTGGATGCGTCGGATGTGGAGGCTAGGGCACATGAGATTGAAAATGCACTTGGGATACCTAAAGAGGAAATTATTGCAATTTCCGCAAAGAAAGGGACAAATGTGAAAGCTGTTTTAGAGGCTGTTATTAGAAAAGTACCACCACCAGAGTCCCTTGGAGATCCGGAAGAGACAAAAGCTTTGATTTTTGATTCGGTTTATGATTCGTATAAAGGGATTGTTGCATATGTAAGGCTAATGGAAGGCTCTTTAAAACGTGGTGATAAGGTTAAGTTTCTGCACACAAAAGCAATTACGGAAATCACAGAAGTGGGTTGTTTTAGACCAAAATATGAAACGACCAAACAGCTTTTTGCAGGTGAAGTTGGATATGTTGTTACGGGTATGAAGTCAGTTTCAGACGCCAGAGTTGGAGATACTATTTGGAGGCACAATAAGGGACTTGCTAATTCAGAGTTGGCGAAACCTTTGCCAGGTTACAAAAAGGTGATACCCTTTGTATTTGCTGGGATTTTTTGTGTGGAAGGTGAGGATTTTCCCCTTCTTAGGGATGCGCTTGAGAAATTGAGTTTGAATGATTCTTCTTTGACTTTCGAGCCTGAACAATCCGGAGCTTTGGGGCATGGTTTCAGGTGTGGATTTTTGGGTCTTTTGCATTTGGATATTGTACAAGAAAGATTGGAAAGAGAATATAATTTGGATTTGATTGTGACGGCGCCAAGTGTGTCTTATGAGGTCACAAAAACGGGTGGAGAGGAGATGAAAATTTCAAATCCATCAGAATTGCCAGAACCTACAAAAATTGAAGAGGTCCGTGAACCGTGGGTAAAAGTGGAGATCTTGGTTCCTTCAGAATATGTTGGTGCAGTTATGAAGCTTTTGCAAGATAGAAGAGGTATTTCAAAGAATATGAGTTATTTAGATGAGACAAGGGCGAGTCTTGAATATGAGGTGCCGCTTGCGTCTATAGTTGTTGATTTTTATGATACTTTGAAGAGTATTAGTAGTGGATATGCTTCCATGAGTTATGAAATGTTGGATTTTAGGAGAGGCGATTTAGTTAAATTAGATATTTTGGTGAATCATGAGAAAATTGATGCACTATCAATTATTATTCATAAAACTGAAGCTCAGGCACATGGTTCTTCTGTTACGAAACGTTTGAAAGGAATAATCCCAAAAGCACAGTTCGAAATTCCAATTCAAGCGGCTATTGGAGCAAAAGTTATTGCTAGAGAAACCATTCCGGCCCTTCGAAAGGATGTAACTGCAAAACTTTATGGAGGTGATAGAACTCGAAAGGACAAGTTATTGAAGAAACAGAAGGCGGGCAAGAAACGAATGAAAATGTTTGGGTCAGTTGAGGTGCCTCAGAAGGCCTTCCTTGAAGTTCTGAAAAAAGACGATTAAACTAGGAACGCTTCACGTAAAAATATGAAATCTTTCCGCGCTATTTGTTTGATTCTGATATCTGCAATTGTTTTAGTGTCTTGTGATCTAAATAGACCTACTTTGGAAGATAAAAATAGTATTAGCATTGCATATGCTGAAGCAATTTCAAGTTATTCGCCATTAGATTTTGAAGCAAAAAACAGGAAATATTTGGCAAATATTTATGAGTCGTTGGTTAGGTATGATAAATCCTTCAATTATGACACAGGGTTGTCAATTTCATGGGGTAGAAAGGATGATTATACTTGGGAATTTAAGCTTCGAGAGGGTGCGCAATTCCATGATGGAAGTGCTTTTGATGCAGAAGATGCGGTATATTCCTTGAATTTGGCTAGAAATGATCCTGAATCACAATTGGGTTCTCTTTTGAGCACAATTTCAGATGTTCGCAAAGTTGATACATATAAAATTGAAATTCAGACGTCTGAACCTGATCCACTTCTTTTAAATAAGCTGACCAGTGTTTATATGATTCCAAATGAGTATAAAGATTTTTTAACTCCAATGGGAACCGGACCATATTATTTAAATGGATTTGAGGATAGAACTTTAACTCTTAAGAGATTCCCGAATTATTATGGGGCTATGCCATATTATGAAAATGTTAATTTGGTTTTTATACCTGATATTCAGGAGAGGTTGGATGCAATTTTGTCCGGACAAATTGATGTTTTGGCGAATGTTCCTCCGCAATATTTTTCGCGTCTTGAAGAGGCGGGTATTGATACTCAAGTTTTCCCAAGTTTAGAAGTTAGTTATTTGATGTTGAATTTTAATTCAGCATTGAGTGACCCCAATTTGAGAAAGGCGATTTGGTATGCGCTTTCAACGGATTTTACAGGTGAAGTTGGTGCAGGATTTTTATTGCCTACGAATCAGTTCGCGGCGTTGGGGATTTTTGGTTATGACCCTTCAATTAATGATAGGCAGCAGGATCTTTTTAAAGCTCAGACAGCACGAAATATGTTTGAAGGTGATGTTAATTTGAATTTATATGTGCCAATTGGTTTGGATGATTTGGGCTACAATATTGCCAATGATTTGAAGGAGATCTCTGTGAATGTGACTGTAAATGTTTTAGATATGCCTGAATTTCAACAAGAAATACTTTCAGGAGATGCAGATATGTACTTTTTTGGTTGGAAGTATGATCTAGCGGATGTTTCTGACTTTTTTGAGACTGTAATCCATTCAAAAGATCAACAATATGGTGAATTTAATGGGATAAATTATGCAAATTCTGAGGTTGATGATTTGATTGAAAAAGCTTCTCAAATTTTAAATGTTCAACAGAGAAGAAAGATTTTGGGTGAAATTACAGATTTAATATTGGATGATACAATTGCCGTACCACTATTTGAATCTGAAGTGGTTTACGGTTTCTCGCCTGATGTTCATTGGTCTGTCAGATTGGATGGACAGATTTTGGCTTCAGAAATTCTCGGAAATGTGGTACAATATTAGGATATATTTGTATCTTAAATGTTCCACTCACTAAAGGCAAAATTTGTACTCGCGTTCGGAATTCTCATTGTAGTCATATTTTTGATACTGGGTGTTACCTTGATTGATGCAAAATCAAAAGAGCTTTCTTTGGATATTGCTCAAGGTACGGAGTCTTTTGCAAGGCTTTCAGTAGAACGAATAATGGAGGATTATAGTCTGTATTTGGAGCCTGGAAATTTTATTCCGTTCTCCAGGGAAATGAGTGGGATTTTACGGCAAAATAATGATATTAGAGGGATAACCATAAGTTCCTACAATGGTGTTATTTTGTATAGTTCGAGAGAGGAAGGGAAACAACGTTTCGAAGGTGGGGTAAGAACTTTAATAGATCCAAAAGCAATTGAAAGAGTCCAGGCAAATTGGGTTTCACTTTATTTGGAGGATGGGCGTACAATTTATGTGAAAGTGAATGAAGAGGGTGAAGTAAGTTATGTGAATCTGAATGAAGATACAATAACAGCGCCAACATCTCAGGACAGAATAAGTACAATTACTGTGCCATATGGGAATGCTTATGCAGTGATTTATGAGGTTAGTTATGATGCTTTGGCATCTAGACTAGCAAAGGCTCGTCAACAAATTATAATTATTGCTCTTCTTGGTTTGGCTTTAACCTTGATGGTTGCATATATGCTCTCGGTAAGCATTACCAATCCTCTAAGAAAACTAAAGGCTGGAGCAATGAAAATTGCTACAGGAGATTTTAAGACGAGAGTTTATATAAATACCAAAGATGAAATTGGTGTTTTAGGACAAACTTTTAACAAAATGGCGAAAGACCTTGAGATTTCGACAGAAGCTAGAATTTATAAAGAAAGAGTGCAGAAAGAACTCGAATTAGCGGCGGAAATTCAAGCTAAGCTTTTGCCTACTGAAAAAATGTTTACCCCCAAAATGGATTTTGCGGGAGGTTTGATCCCTGCTACTGAGGTTGGTGGAGATGCTTTTGACTTTATACCTGCAAATGAAAAACAGTCTATTGTATATTTGGGAGATGTGACTGGTCATGGAGTTGCGGCGGGTATTGTATCTTCCATTGCGAACGCATTGATTTATGGATTTAGAAGAGATGTAAATTTGTTGGATTTGATTAAAAATTTGAATGATGTGCTTAGAAAAAAGACAATGGTGAATGTGTTTATGACAATGGCTCTGATGCTTTGGAATGAAGAAACTGACACTTTGACTTATGTAAATGCAGGGCATCCGCCAGTTTTGTATTATGATGCGACTCAAAGAAAAGTTGTTGATGTTAGTTTGCAGGGGTTAGCTTTGAGTATGGTTGATGGGCTTGAAAAAATGGTAAAGGAATATACTTTCAAGATGAAACCAAATGATGTGATTGTTATGTACAGTGACGGAGTTCCGGAGGCAATGAATTCCCGAAAAGAAGCTTACGGTCTTCAGAAGCTTAAACGAGTTGTTCAAGGAGCTGCTAATGATTTTTATGCAGCTGATGCAATTAAAAATACTGTTCTATCAGATGTGAAAGAATTTATTGGTACAGGAGAACAACTAGATGATATTACTGTTGTTGTTTTAAAGCGAAAAACTGATGAGGAGGTCGTTCAGGTTCAAGCAGTTGCTACAGTTGAGCAACCTGGTACGGATTCACCACAAGAGCAAACAGCTAAAGCTTAATTCCTGGCACTGGATAGTGCTGGCAAAGTTCCTTCACTTCAGCGGCGACACGTTTTTGAGTTGCTTCGTCGTGAACGTCTGAACATACTTCATTCATCCATTTTGCAAGTGTTTTCATTTCTTCTTCTTTCATGCCTCTGGTTGTAATTGCCGGTGTTCCAATTCTGATACCGGATGGATCAAAAGGTGAACGAGGATCAAATGGAATCATGTTTTTGTTACAGGAAATTCCGGCTTTCTCAAGCGCATGTTCAGCTTCTTTACCAGTGCAGTTTTTACTGTTCATGTCCAGCAGCATCAAGTGGTTGTCTGTACCGCCGGAAATTATTGAAAAGCCGTAGTTTTTTAGCTCCTCTGCGAGTACTTTAGCGTTTTTGACTACTTGGGCTGCGTAATCTTTAAATTCAGGCTGCATGACCTCTTTAAATGCTACGGCTTTTGCTGCATTAATATGGTCGTGTGGTCCACCTTGCATGCCTGGGAAAATGGCTTTATCTACGTTTTTTGCGTACTCCTCTTTGCATAAGATCAGTGCACCGCGAGGTCCACGAAGGGTTTTGTGAGTGGTTGTGCTGACAACATCAAAAAATGGTACGGGTGAATCTAGAACGCCTCCGGCTATCAAACCTGCAATGTGCGCAATGTCAGCAAATGTGAATGCCCCAATTTCATCAGCTATTTCTTTGAATCGCTTCCATTCCATATTTCTAGAGTAAGCGGAGAATCCGGCAACTATCATTTTTGGTTTCTCTTTTAGTGCAATTTCTCTGACTTTATCCATGTCAATTATACCGTCTTCTTCAACTCCGTATCTGACAAAATTATAAAGAACGCCGGAAAAGTTGACCGGATGTCCGTGGGACAAGTGGCCGCCATGGTCCAAACTTAATCCAAGAACTTTGTCACCAGGTTTAAGAAAAGCCATGTAAACTGCTGCGTTTGCAGGTGAACCTGAAAGTGCTTGAACGTTTGCGTGCTGCGCACCAAATATTTCTTTTGCTCTTTTAATTGCAATATTTTCAATTGTGTCTATGTTTTCTTGACCGGCGTAATAACGTTTGCCGGGGTAACCCTCCGAGTATTTGTTGGTGAGAATTGTTCCCATTGTCTCTAAAACGGCTTCAGAGACGTAATTTTCAGAGGCAATCAATTCCAGTTCGAACGCTTGGCGCTTTTCCTCGCGCTTTATGGCTTCGTAAATGTCCGGGTCTTGGGCCTGAAGATGTGTGAGCATGGGGCAGGGGGGTTAAAAGCGAAAAATGTGTTTATCTGTGATTATTAAATCTAATGGGACGTCATGTTCTTTTGAAGGGATACAATGTAAAATCTGTTCCTCAAAAGCAAGTCCAACTTTGAAGCCATTGGTTTGCTTTAAAAGACGGTCATAAAAACCTTTGCCATATCCAATTCTGTGTCCTTTTAGGTCGAATCCGATCCCAGGGACAACAATAAGATCTATTTCACTGGGATGGATATTAGAGATTATTTCACAAGGTTCGAGAATGCCAAAATTGCCGGGTTTTAGATCCTCCCAAGTGTCAATTTTACAAATTGCTAATGAGTCCTTAATGACTTTGGGCACAAAAACCGAATCGCCAATTTTAAGACAATCCTTAATTAAAGCTTTTGTATCTACTTCTTCGTCTGTCGAGACATAAAGTAATATTTTTTTTGATTTTTTAAATTCCTTTAGAGATTCGAGTTTACCCCTTATACTAGCCGATTTTTCCGTGTACGAAGACTGCGAGAGGGCAGAGCGCCGCTCACGCAATTTAAGCCTGAGTGAATCCTTCATGAAAGGGGAGAAATGTGCGTGTTTATTTTGAACCCAGACTTTGCTTTTGTAAAGAGATTGGGCGTGATATTATCGAGCAGCAAATAGAAAATCATGTTATGAAGCAAGTTAAGTATTGGCTTTGGGTGGGGATTTTGGTTTCAATTTTGTTTATTGTCGGTTGTCAAAAACAAGCCGAAGATTTTGTTAATAAAGGGAAAATTTCCTCAGCGATAGTTCAATTAATTGAAAAAAGGGATGAGAGTGAGATTGTAAATGATTTTTTCAATGTTGATGCGGATTTGCAGCCAAGTGGAGAGCTGAAAGAAGTTCAGACGGGGACAGCTTTTTTTATTTCAGAAGATGGATTACTTATTACCTGTAAACATTTGGTGAATAATTTGGATTCGCAGTATTTTGTTAGACTGAAAAATGGGGAAGAAAAAAAAGTGAAAGTTTTATCAAGAGATTCAAAAAATGATATTGCAATTTTAAAGCTTGAAAATATGGGACAAGCTGTAAGTTTTTTAAATTTTTCGGATTCGAATCAGTTGAGTGTTGGCGATCATGTGTTCGCGATGGGTAATTATGAGTATATGGGTGAGATTATTGCGTTGAATCAGAGTGTGGAGGCAAATGATGCATTAAATTTAAAAGCTACTTTCACAAATTTAATTCAGACTAATTTGGATATTGATCCGGGGGATAGTGGAAGTCCTTTATTAAATGAAAAAGGTGAACTTATTGGTATGAATGTGGCTTTTGATACTGAATATCAGGGGACTGCTTTTGCGATTCCTTCGGAAGACTTGCAGTATTTTATTGCTGAATCGCCTTAAAGCGTTCATTTAGGAAATCTCTAATTGTGGTTATTGGCACGGGAGAGTCGTGTTTTCTTCGGAAAGATGGATTGAGAAAATATGCATCACTATCAAAGACAATTGTTGATACATCAGGTAATGAATCATAAGGCCAATTCCCTCTTATTAATTCATTGATTAAATTTTGTTTCCAGCCTGTTTTTTCGCTTTTTGTCGCTCTTTCAACGAAGAGAATATATTCTCCGTCACGTACTGCATCTTCAAGGTTTATATAACGAAGAGATTCGTTACCTTCTATTTCCCATTCACCTGAAAGTTCATCAAGTCTTAATTTGAGTTTTTTTGGTGAGTTTTCTTTGCTTAATAAAATTTCTTTTGAATTTAAAATTTCAAACTTAAAATCAAGTTTTATATTCATTAATTGCATTCTTATGTTCTCTCTACTTTTATTTTCTGCTGAATTTTTCTCTCCCTCCAATTTTTGTGGATTTTCTTCTTGAGGGTGAAAATTATTCTTGAATTTTGCGTTGAGGTGCTCAACAAATGCTACTTTATCACATCGAATTGGTGATTTTATGTATGCGTCAATTTGCCATGATAAAGAGAAATATATTGTTTCTTTATCTAAGTAAAAGGGCTTTTCTTCTTTAGTTTCATAGCAATTCCAGATATTTTCTCCTTCTTCAATCGCTTTTGCATCCATTGCAGCTATTAGAGGAGAAGTGTATTCAAGTTTTGAGTCACCATCCAAATGCCAATATCCACGCGGGTCTTTTAAAACTTCAACTGCACTTGCAGTACTGCTTATAACTCTTATTCCTAGAATTTCTTTGTCTGTTGAGATAATTTCATATTTTCCGTCAAATCCTTCCATGGATTTCTTGAATTCTTCTTCAAGTTGTTTTTGCTCTTCGTTTTTTTCTTTTTCTCCTATTTCTTCTAATTCTTCTTTGCTAAATAATCTGTAATATATTGATACGCTTGGACCTACTTTCTCAAGTTTGTAGGTTTTTCCTTCAATTGTAATTTCAGGGTCGTCTAATGTTTTGCCTTCAACTCTTACATAAATTCTCTTGCCAATTGCGTTACCTTCTCCATCAGTATAAGTATGTCTATCTAAAATTTCGTATTCGTCTCCTAGTTTTTCAGTTTCATCTGGTTCTTTTTCATCGTCGTCATCAGCAATTTCAACTTCAGGTGGGCGCATTGGCACGTTATCCATTGTTTTTGTTCCGTCTGGATTTAGAATTGTAAGATAACCGTTTTTGATTTCGACTTCCCAACCAATATCTAGTTCGTCAACATTTCCAACTGGTCCTTTCCTGTTAGGTGCAGTACGGTGCATTATGTATGCCAAGCTAAGATATGCTTCTTTTTCAGATTTATCATCATCTAGGCTGAACGAATTTTTATAATATTCTTTTAGAATTGGGTAAAGTGTGTCACCAGCTTGTACTTTTACTGCTAAATCTTTTTTTTCGTGTTCTTCAAGAGTTTTATAGCCTTTTGCAGTTAGGTTTGTAATGACGTCTTGAAATTCTTCTTGTAACTTAAATTTTACTCGGTCTTTATAAAACTCAGCGCGTTTTTCATGTTTTACATTTGGTTGACTTTGGCGTTCACCACGCCATGTTCCTACTTCTCTGTTCCAATTTTTTCCCGGCATTTTTTTAAGTTAAATCTTGTAATTATATCATAATTACGCTTTTTTGTGAAGTCTTAGATGAGTAAACTTTCAAGTTTTTTAAAGTCGTCTTCCATTGCTTTACGCCCTAATTTTATTGCTCCAGAAGCTTTATCAAGAGATAGCAGTTCAATTTCAATTTCAGGGCGGACTACCAGATCCGGGTTTGCTTTTTGAATTCTGTGTTCCGTACTGTCTGATGTAGCAATTTCAAATGATCTCAGTGCAATGTCAGCAAGCAGATTTAGGTTTTCTTGAAGCCTTTTAAACATTTTGGCTTGTTTTAAGACTTTGTAGTCACCGGCAAAATAGTGTTTGAAGATAGCTCCTGAAAGATGTTGTCTGGAGGTGAAGTTCTTGATTGCAATGCCAACTTTTCTTTCAACTCTTTTTTTGTACAGATGAGTAATGGGCACATTATTGAGAAGACCTCCGTCTACAAGAATTTTTTCACCGAATGGAACCGGTGGAAAAACTAGGGGAATTGCGGAAGATGCCATTAATGCATATTTCATAGTTCCCTTATCTAATAGTACTTCTGTACCGGATTCAATATCTATTGCAACTACACCAAATGGGATTTTACAATCTTCAAAGGTTCTATTGCCGATTGCTTTTTCAATGATTTGAAAGATTTTTTCAGGATCAATAAGAGAAACATTTGTGAGGTTAAGATTCCTTAAGCTTGAAATTTTAATTTTTTCAGCTTCTTGAGCAAATTCCATCATTTCATTTGATGGCATACCAATTGCATATAAAGCTCCTATTATTGCACCCATACTTGTGCCACAAAGATAATCAACTTTTATTCCAGCCTCTTCCAGTACAGATATTGCGCCAATATGCCCAAAGCCTGCTGCGCCTCCACCACCAAGTGCAAGTCCTAGAGTTTTTGTTTGATTAATTCGTGGAATTGTTATTGTCATGTGATTAGTCTATCAGGATTTTATATAAAATGAAGCGGTAAAAGTTGCTAGTTTTTGAATTCAAAATTGTGATAAAATTAATCTGTTTCCACGTATAAAAAATGAATATAGATCAACTTTTTCTAAAGGAAAACAAGAACTTTAATGATTTACGAGATTCGTTTATTGCGATTTTCTTGCTTTTAACGATTTGTGTATTAGTTTTCTATTATTTGAATCCATCTGTCTGGGGATTGCTTGTTTTGTTTGGACTTTTTTTATATGCAATTTTTAAGTCGAGTTTTGATAGTATGGCGGTTTTTTTGGTTAGTTTTTTTGTATTTTTAATTGGATTGGTTGGTTATGAGGGTGATCAGTTGATGTTTTATTTTTTACTTTGTTTGCTGTTTTTGATAGCGTTTTTTATCTATAAGGGTGTAAAAAGTTGGTTCGAAATAAGTTATTGTGTAAGGTTTGTGAATTTACTTTTGGGGGTAGCTGTTTTGGCTTTGTTCCCAATTTTCTTAAGTTTATTAATTAGTTCAAGAGAGAACGAAGATTTTGTTCCTTTTCAGGAGGCAAATAATTCTTCCGTTGTTAAACTTCTGTGTTTTGGAGAAGAGCCGGGTTTTTTGGAGGGATCTGGGACGATCATTTCATCAGATGGGTTGATCATGACAAATGCACATGTATTCCCTGAAATTGAAGATTCGTATCTGGAAAAAGAACAGGAGTGCATGGTTTTACTGCCCGATCCTGTTAGGGGTGAGTTATTAAAAACATTTCATGCTACTGCTGTTTATATTAATGAGGAAAATGATATCGCTTATTTGAAAATTGATCAGCAATATTCAAATACAGAATTTATTAATAATGTTGATGATTATTATTTCCCAAGTGTGGAATGTACAAATACGAACGTGAAATTGGGCGATCCTATTCGAATTTTGGGATATCCATCATATAAAGGTGTGTTGGGTTATTCTTTAACTGTGACTGAGGGTATTATCAGCAGTTTCCCGGAAAAGGGGATAGCAATGACGTCAGCAAAAATTGAGTCTGGCACTTCAGGTGGATTAGCAATAGATAAAAAGGGTTGCATGGTAGGAACGCCAACATTTTATGTAGTAGGCGAAGCGGAGAGTTTAGGGGGTATTGTACTTTATAAAAATCCGCCAGATTTTTTATTGGAATAAAAAAGAGGGACTGAATTAGCCCCTCTTTTTAAATTTGTTTTAATGTTTAAAGACAAGCAGGTTCATCAACAAAATTGATATAACCTTCGGTGTCGTAAGCGCCGACTGATCCATTATACCAAGTTGATTGGTAAGATACTTTAAGTTTTCTTGAAAGTAGTGCCCAATCGTCAATATCAACGTTTGACTCAGTGCTGTCTGGGCTCTTTGTCTCGTTTTCAGGAGTAAGAGCTTCAGCAAGAACAACTGCATCAGAAGATGCATGTAGATTGATATGTCCTTGAGTGTAAACGTCAGACTGATTAGGTACTGGAGCTACAATTACATGTGTGTAGTTTCCGTTATCTTCAACATAGCCGAAACGTACTTCGCCAATGTTACCAAGATTTGGTTGTGAAACTTCGCTAGCTTCATATGCAAGTGTAGAATCAACTTCATTGTATTGAAGTGTATCTGTAGTAATTTCAGTTGGTGCTGAATTTTTTACGTAAGATAGCAGTAACTTTGTTTCACCTGTTGTTGAATCAACATATGTTTCAGCATCAAATGTTTTGAATTTGTCTCCAGATGCTGCGACTCTGTAAGATTCAACTGTAGGATTAGCTACATTTCTTACAACAATGTCTTCAGATGTTTTGTAAACCATGAAACCATCTTTTGTGAAAGTTCCTTCGGCATTGTCAGCTGTAGCTGCTGGTCCAACAATTGTGTTGGTTTCAGTAAATGGAGGAGATGGGTCTATAGTTGTGTAGTGGAAGTTTCTTTCTGTTCCATCATAGTCGATGTATAAAACCGCCACTTTTCCATCAATCATTGTAGCATCAACCATACGCTTGTTTTTGTAAATATCCTGGTCAATCATATGGACATTTAACATGCGGTTCATTGTACCGTTACCTGAAACTTGAACCATTGCAAGATGTGTACTCAAAATTTGGTTCATATCTGCGTTCCAAGTTACATAGTATCCAACTCCCCAATAACCATCTGGCAATCCATTACCGTCATTATCAGTACCTGAAGTAACTAGACGAACATCATGCCATGATGCTGATGGTGTTGGGTTTGGATCGATGTTTTTAACATCAACAACATTAGTAAGGTCACTAGAATCGTAATATGTGATGTATGTAACAGGGACAAAATCACCTAGATCTGCAGGTTGTTCTTCATGAAGTGTAATATTTCCTTCAGTTTGAATATTTGCAATGATAGGATTACCTTCCACTGCACTAAGAATTACCTGTCCTGTTGGTTTTGTAGTTGTTCCATCATCAGTAGGAGGTGTTGTCCCATCTGTAGGAGCATAGTCTGTTTTATAAACGGTAATTTCATTACATGATCCTCCTCGAACTTCACTTGCAACAAGAGTACATCCTGCTGCATCTGCGTTAGCTTCGAGCTTGGAACATGCATTCAAAAGACCATTATAACCGGGAGTGTCTGGAGTAAGGTCTGGACATCCAACTGCTTCATAAGCAACAGTGAGACCATCACAACTTTCTGATTGGGCAGCTTGAGTACCCGAATCCAAAAGATCTGAATTTTTTTCACCGTTTGAAGCTGGTTGACAAGCTGTAGCTGTTAGAGCAATGAGCCCTAGCAGTGCTACGAGTTTCTTTGAATAATCATTCATAGAATTCTAAGGTTAGGTTAATTATTTTTTATTATTTATGACTATTTTCGACCAAAATAATCTGGTCATTGTAACATAATATTATTGATTATGCAATGATTTCACGGCTTGTTAAAGCTATTTATTCCGTTTTTTTGTCAATTTTGCGTGGGGGAGATTGCGAATATTAGATTGTTTTAGACCTTAACAACCATCATGCATTGCATGCGACTTTGAATCTAACATATTTTTTATTTTATGTAATTAATTTTTTAGTTGAATTGTATATTGGGTGAGTGTATACTCACTCTATGAAAACCATTGCACACATTGATGCCGACTGTTTTTATGTCTCCTGTGAAAGGGTTAGGGATTCTAGTTTGTGTGGTAGACCGGTTGGTGTTTTGGGTAACCAGGGGGCTTGTGTTATTGCTCGTAGTTATGAGATGAAGGAGCGTGGAATAACTGTTGCGACTCCTATTTGGAAAGCAAAAAAGATTTGTCCGGATGGTATTTATGTGAAACGTGATTTTGCGTGGTATGGTGCAGTATCCAAAGCTATGCATAAAGTGCTGAGGCGCTATTCAGACGTTTTGGAATTTTATTCTGTGGATGAATGTTTTTTGGACTTGACCGGAATTGATGGGTCTTGGGAAGAAATGGCTTTATCTATGCAGCGGGACATTAAAGAGGAGGTTGGTATTCCTGTCAGTATAGGTATTGCGCCAACGCGTTCTTTGGCAAAAATTGGTTCGGACAAAAATAAGCCTTTTGGCATTTCTGTTGTGGATCAATCAAACTTGGATGAATTTCTGAAAACTACACCTGTGGAGGAAATTTGTGGGGTGGGGCGGCGCCTCAGGCGCCGCCTGCATAGCATTGGTGTACGTTCTTGTTTGGATTATGTGAGAACACCTCGTAGAACCATTAAAAAATTACTTTTTAAGCCGGGTGAGGAAGTTTGGTATGAATTGCAGGGTAAGTCTTTATTGCCTGTACGTACTGTGCGTCCACAAAGGCAGGTTGTTTCACGTGGAGGACAGATACCTGGTCATTCTTCAGACAAAAATTATATTTTTGCTTTGGTTATGCGTAATTTAGAGCGTTTGCTTGAAGCGTTATTGAGGTATGAGCTTGAAATTTTGAAGCTGCAAGTGGTTTTGCAGAAAAGTCGTGACAAGTATTACAGCAGCTTACAAGTTTTGCCTGATTACAGCTCTGAATTTGATGTTTTGGCACCTGCTGTAAGGAAAGGGTTTGATGCTTTATTTAATTTGGGAGCTTCTTATGGGGCAATACATTTGATAGGGGCACCTGTGCGTTCTGTTCATTTTAAGCAGCTGAATTTGTTTGATCATGGTGATCAGCGGAAAAGGAAAATTTATGAAGTTAAGCATTTGATAAATGCTAAATTTGGCATGTTTGCGCTACGCAGTGCAACTACTGCGGATGCCAATGAGATTTTTCGTGATAAGAATAGTGACCACGAGATTTGTGATATTGAGGGTAAATTTTGTTTTTAAATTATGTGTACAATTATTGAATTTAACATTTTGGAATTTTCAAAAGATGCACTTGTCGGGTTGAGGATTAGCGATGGTCAAGTTAGGGTTGGGTTTACGGATCGTTTATCTGTTTTGCCTGTTCGCAGTTTGAGTGGTAATTGTTTGTTGGAGTGGGGTAATAAGATGGATTCAAAGTTACCAAGAACTGGTTTTTGCAAAAAGGAATCTATTTTAATGGGTAAATGGTCTTGGCTTTGTCCTGAGCCGGTTGAAATTGTCGCAAATAGAGGATTTTCTAATGGTACGTGGTTTCAGATCCGGGAGGGGATTAAGGGAGTGAAGGTTGTTGGGAGGGATGGGAAGGAGCATGTTTATCTTTTGACCGAACCCTCGACGCATTATTTCAAAACTATGACTGGAGCTGTTCGCATGCCGGTTTTGATAGGGCAAGTAATTTGAAAATGCCCCGGCGGAAGGCCGGGGCATTTTGTTTTGTTCTTTTTACACTTCAATTATGGAGAAGCCTGAGACTTCCCATGCGTTGCTGTTGTTTTTGTCTAGGTAAAAATAAACTTCGTATGTGCCGTATTGATCTGAATAGAAGTAGCCGTGCAGTTCTGCTTCGTCACCTTCAATGGTTGATGTGTCGAATTGATAACTGTCCCAATCTACCAGGACTGGGTAGCTGTCCAAAAAGTCATAAAATTCGGCGCTTGTGGTGTATTGTTTGAAAATTTCATGAGTGGATTGGTAGGCTTCTACTTCGTCTTCGGACATTAAAACTATAAAATCGTCTGCTGTTTCTTGGAGATCTGGGTCAACAACTGCTATGTCATTTAGAAGAAGTCTATAGAGATTTTCGCTTATTTGGCCTCTTGTAATGTCTGCACCGGGCCAATAATGGTTTCCTGTTTCTTCAAGAAGACCTAAGTCTTTTGCTGTACCCACGTATGGGGCAAACCATTCGTAAACCGCTACGTCGTCATAAGGTTTCACAACTGGCTTTTCAGTGTCCACGCCAAATACTTCCAAGAGCATTTTCAAGGCTTCCGCTTTGTTGACATTGCTTGCAGGCTTAAATGTTCCGTCAGGATAACCTTCAATCCAACCTCTGTCTTTTGCGTAGCAAACATATTTTGCATACCAGTCTTCTTTAACGTCTGGAAAACAGTTTTTGTAATAATTTCCGTCTGGAGAAAGGCCAACTCCTTCAACTAAAATTTTAAGTAATTCTGCACGATTCAATGGGTTAGTTGGTCTAAATGTTCCATCCGAATAACCCTCAACAATACCTACAGTTTGTAAATAAAGTATGGCATCTGCGTTGGGGTTATCTAAGTCGACATCAGAAAAAGTTTGAACGTCTGAAAAATTGTAGTTTTGGAATTCTTCAACGTAGTCATTTGAAAAAGCTTCATCAACAAATGCTTCGTTAAGTAGTCCTTCATCAACCAGATACGCAAACCATAGATAAATTGCATCAACTGAAGTGATGTAGCCGTAACTGCCACCTTCAGTATTTGTTGAATATGCTGTTGCGACTCCTATTACTCTTTCATCATCATTATAAACAGGTCCACCTGAATTTCCCGGATTAATTATTGCGTCAGTTGCAATTGTCCATATCCAATCTTCGAGTGGCTCTGGAAATTTATAGTAACCACTTGTTACACCTTCAGTTAGGGTAACGCTTGACAATCCACTTGCCCAAGGAAATCCAATAATGGTGATATCTGCGCCTAAACTAGGAACGGAGTCGGCGAAATCAATGTATGGAAGGTTCATATCCATTACAACGTCCTGCTCAAGAAATTCTCCGGTTTCGTTACCATCTGCATCCAACATATAAGCTGGATATAAAATGGCTAGATCAACAGTTGTGTCATAATCAAGAACTCTTGCTGACATTGTACAGTCAGGCGAGGAATATTCATCTTCAATGGTACAGATATTGATATACTCTGCCGGTTGATTTGTATATGGATCAATAACAACGTGAGCGTTTGTCAGAACAAGGCCATCGACGCTCATGAAAAAACCGCTTCCATAAGAATATTGACCGTCGCTGCTTTGTACGTCAACCAGAACAACACTTGTAATTGTTTCGTCATAAGTAATTGCGTTAGTTAACGGAAAAGTTAGAAACGCAAAAAACAAGATGAGAAAAGGAATTATTTTTTTCATGGGCGTGGGATAAAATATTTCAATGTTAATATCCATGAAAAGTGAGAAATTGTAAAGAAATTTGTGGGAAGGTTCTTTCTCCACTTTTAATCCAAACAGGTTTAAAAGCACCCATCTGATGCTGGGTCTTTCAAACTGGTGGGCGCTAGTGGAGTCGAACCACTGACCTTCTGGGTGTAAACCAGACGCTCTAACCAACTGAGCTAAGCGCCCCTATTTTGATTTCGTTACGCTCGCATTCGCTCGCGCCTTTGCCTCGCGGTAGTAGCGGCCGCTCGGCGACACGATGCAGGGCTTCGTCCTGTCGCGTCTGTGGTGGGCAAGAGAGGACTTGAACCTCCACCCCGATAATTCAGGACTAGCCCCTCAAGCTAGCGCGTCTACCAATTCCGCCACTTGCCCCTAAAAGCATGTGCCATTTTAGCGAATATCGATAAAAGTACAAGAAAATTTCCTAATAACTTCTGTTTTTTGCAAGTCAACAGTGTTTTCTCAGGTTTGCAATTTGCTAATTTTTCCTTAAACTTAAAGCATGATCGACACGCTGTATTTCTTTGAAGGATTGGGGTTTTCTTTGCTGCTTGGCATGCTGATTGGAATTGAACGTGAGAAAAAAAGCCAAATTGCGGGTTTAAGCTCCTTTGGTGGAATTAGAACAATGAGCTTGGTGGGAATGCTTGGATATTTAGTTTATGTTTTTTTTGGGGAAGCAATGCCATTGTTCTCAATTTTTACAGGAGGATTTTTATTAATGATTGTTTCCGCATATGTAATTTCCTCGGTTTTGGGGAAAGATTATGGTGCAACAAGTGAGATAGCTACTTTTTTTGTCTATATAACGGGTGTTTTGGTTGGAATGGGAGAGTATTTGATAGCAACCGTTGTTACATTGCTTGTTCTGGCACTTTTGTATTTAAAAAAGCCTTTACATACTTTTGTGAAAAGGGTTGAAAAAGAGGAAGTATATGACACTGTGAAATTTATTGTTGTGGTTTTTGTGATTCTTCCTTTACTGCCCAATCAAACATTTGGACCTTTGGATATTTTGAATCCATACAATATATGGTTGATGGTTATCTTTATTTCAGGAATTTCTTTTGTAAGTTATGTGGCAATTAAACTTGTTGGTCCAAAAAAGGGAATTGGCCTGGGAGGACTTTTGGGTGGGTTAGTGTCGTCGACCGCTGTTTCAATGAGTTTTTCAAATCTTAGTAAACGTTCAAAGAGTATTGTTGATCCTTTTGTCTTTGGAATTTTAATTGCGTCTTCAGCAATGTTTTTTAGAGTTTTGTTAGAAGTAACAGTACTTAATAGAGCCTTATTTCCAACTTTGATGGTGCCAATGGGAGCAATGGGAATAACCGGTGTTATATTGTCATTTTTTTATTGGTTTAAAAGAAAAGGTGAATCAAGAACGGTTACTGATAAACAATTAAATTTACAATCACCTTTCCAACTTTGGCCGGCTCTTCAGTTTGGATTGTTTTTTGCAGCGCTTTTATTCATTTCAAAGTTTGTAAGTTTGAATTTTGGAGATCAGGGACTTTATTTAACAGCTTTTATTTCTGGGTTTGTGGATGTGGATGCAATAACAGTTTCTATGTCAAATTTGAGTTTGGCTGGTGATATTTCAAATTTTGCTGCGGCAACTACTATTACTATTGCTACAATGACAAATACCCTAGTGAAAGGAATTATTGTTTTGTCTTTTGGAAGTCACACTGTTGGTAGAAAAACTTTTACTGCATTAATATTGATTATGGCTGTTGGTTTGTTGTCGCTTTTGCTTTTTAAACTTAACTTGGTTGATGGTATTACTTCAGTCGTCAATGGTGTCGCTTGGTAGCAAAATGCCTAACTTTTCATTAAAGGGTGTGGGTGATTGTATTTATAATGCTGATGATTTTTCAAATAAGAAAGTTTTAGTAGTTATTTTTATGTGTAATCATTGTCCTTATGTTCAGGCAATGTGGGATGATTTAGTGAGTATTGCAAAAGAAATGGAGTCGGTTCAATTTGTTGGTATTAATTCAAATGCAAATCTGGATTATCCGGAGGATTCTTTTGAGAAAATGGCTGCATATGCAAAAGAAAGAGATATGGACTTTCCGTATTTGTTTGATGAGGATCAAAGTGTTGCTAAAAAATTTGGGGCGGTTTGTACGCCTGATATTTTTGTTTATGGACCAGATAGAAAGTTGGAATATAGAGGAGCCTTTGAAGGAGTCCGTGAGGCTGCTGAAGCAATTTTGAAAGGAAAGAAGCCAAAAGCTCAACAGAAATATTCTCAGGGTTGTTCTATAAAATGGGTCTCTTAGGCCGCAAATTTTGCGAGAGTATATTTATCACGACCTACACGAACAAATTGTGGTTTGTTCTTTAGGTTTAGATAAATAGTAATTGTTTTGACGTGGCGCTTGTCCAGAACGGCTTTTGTAATTTCTTCTCTGCTTCTTGGAGCGCCATCAGATAGGACGTCTTCAATGACGTCCGCAACTGTTCCCGTTTTGAAGCCCCATTCTGAAAGAGCGTAAATTCCTCTTCCAATTAGAATAAAGCTTGAGTTTCTAATTAGTTCGTTGTGAACAGCTTGGGTGTTAACATTTTTACTGTCAAAATTTGAGTTTTTGATAAGAGAAGCGATTTTTTGGAAATGGAGAGGCTTTTTTTCTTTTCTAAAAATATAAAATATTTTGTCTCGTAGGGTACGTGGGTGAATGTGTCTCCAGGCATATAATCCAACACCATTTTCCATGAATTTACATTCCTTAATAACGCGAAGAACATTTTCAACAGTTTTAACTTCAAAATTTGTTCCAATTGATTCATTAACTTTTTGTGTAATTTTATCAACAGGAATTACTTGTTTTTTTGCTTGAAGCAGCTTCAATGAAGCATCAGCAATTTGTTTAATTATTTTTGGGCTAAATGAGCTAATGCGCCAGAAAGGATTGTATTTAAGTGTGTTTGATTCAAAATAAATATCCGGATCTAAAACTAGAGCTAGATGCAAGTCTTGAATTTCTTGTTTTGTGATATTTGGCAAGATCTGCATTAATAGTTTTTTAAAGTGTTCATTTTGAACAACGCCACCTTGTTTTTCCAAAAGTGCTTTTGCAAATTCAGTAAGAATTTTGAGGTTTGTGTTTTGTGCATTCCGTTCAAGTTTTCTCAGTGCGCTCTTTTCAATTTGTCGAATTCTTTCTCTTGTCACTCCAAAATGTCTGCCAATTTCTTCAAGAGTCATTCTCTTGTTATTTTCAAGTGCGAAACGGTTTTGAATAATGAATTTTTCCTTGTCGGAGAGGACGATCATCAGATGATCTATGAGAGCATGCAGTTTAAGCGCTTGTGGCGACATTTTACTGTCAACTGTAAAATTGGCCTGGACCATATGGAGAATAATTAGATTGTGAAACGCATACCCTTACTTGCCACACTATCATAAACGGATTGTTTGTAAAGTTCCCTTTTTTTCAAATTGGTATCCTAAACAGGGGACGGTTGTTATGAATGTTTTGTTGACACGTTTGTCAATTTTTCTTCTAAGTCGGCTGATGTAAACATCAATTGTGTTTTGTGCAACAAAACTTCTTCTATCCCAAACATGATCAATTATTGCTTCTCTTGTAATCACATGTCCTGCATTGATCATTAGAAGTTCTAATAAGTAATATTCTTTTCGTGTTAAAAAAATTGCTGTGTTTTTTACAGACACTTCTCTTGTGTTTCTATCTAGTTTTACGTCATCAACCGTTAATTCAGAATTTTTATTTTTTTTAAAACTTTCATCTATGCTTTCTTTCAATATAATTGGGACTTGATCTAATTTCATTGAGTCATTTATGCAAATAATTCGTGGCAGAAGTTTTGTAAGTTCTTTTATTGAAAAAATTTCCTTTTGAATTTTACCAAGTACAATAATTGGAATATTGTTTTTTAAATCCTCTAGAAATCTGCGAATTAGTTTCCAATGGTCGTTTTTTAAAACATGGGGAATTAGGACTGCATCCGTTTCTGGAAACCATTCGTAGTTCAAGGAGTTTGGAAGACAGGTCATTGAGCGAACGTTTTTTCGCTTTAATGCATTAACAAGCATTGAGCCTTGTAAGTGAAATGGGGTGATAATTAGGACGTGCATTTGTTTTTTTGTTAGGGATTTTCAGCATATTTTGAGCACTAAAAAAACGTAAATGAAAAGTACAATTAACAGGTTAAAAACATGTTGTCATGGCTTAGACAAGCCATTTTTATGAGGGGGTGTTGTCAAAGTTTGACAACACAACTTGCTTTACAAAGGAAAGAAAATTTTTTAGCTTTTAAGCTTCTAACTATTTTTTATGTATATCGAACACCTAATGCAAATAGGGTTAAGTGAAAAAGAAGCATCAATTTATTTGATGCTTTTAAGAATTGGCCCTTCTCCAGCAAGTATTATTGCAAAAAGAGTGGGAATGAAAAGAGTCACTGCATATTCGGTTTTAGATACTCTTTGTGAAAGAGGAATTGTTACGTATGAACAATCAAAAAATGGCAGGCGGTATATTCCTCATGATCCCGAATGTTTGCTATATGGAATAGAGAAACAATTTTCTGAAGTAAAATTCAAAATGAAAATGGCAAAAACATGCGTCAATAAGTTGCAAAATATTGAAGGTATTTCAGCAAAATTGAGACAAAAAATGATTTTCCATCACGGAGAGAGTGCAGTGAAATCTCTTTTAATGGAAAAAATCTGTGGTAGTGACATACTTCATGCAATCTTTTTCAGCTTTGGAACTAAGAAAAAAAGTTTGATTCAGTCCTTTTTAAAAAGTTTTTCAGAAAAATACACGAATAATTTGAAATTATGCGTTCCATCAAAATATTTAAAATTTGCTAAACAACATTTTGCTATGAATGAATGTTTTGGGACTGAAATTGTTTCGCCAGCTTATGGTGATTTATTGATGCAAGGGAATAGGATGGTTTTTATTTTCAGCGTAAATGATGAATTAAGGGCTTTGCAAATAGACGATGAATTATATGCAAAATTCATTCAGGAAATTATTTTATATCAATATTTTAAAAAAAGAGCTCTCCAAATCAAATGAGAGCTCTTAATTTTTATAGTGTTATTTTTTCTTTGATGTTTTCTTTTTAGTAGCTTTCTTTTTGGGTTTTTCTTCACACGGTTCGCAGACTCCGCTATCACAACATTCGTCAGGCATACATGATCCGCTCTTGCAGCACATATCAGATCCGCAAGATCCTTCTTTGTATTCTTTGTAACCACATGCTTCTGCTGAGGTAACCATTAATTTAAGTCCTGCTACTACTAAAATGGATGGCCAAAGGTAATCCCATGTTGTTTCAGGGATAACATCAAAAAGTTGAAGCAGAATAACTGCTCCAATTACAAAGAGAATAAGGCCCAGCCAAAGACCTGTTTCTCTGCCGTGGTTACCGCAACAAGACATCATAGTAAATTGTGTTAGAAAATTCACTTCAATTATCCTGTATTTATTAATACTTGCAAATGAGTTACCTTGCGGAAAATTTCATGTTATACTCCAGTTCGATATTTTTTAATTTTTATGATTATGGCGGATACAAATCCAGACCCAAAAGCTGCATCAGCTTCACAACAACAATTACAAGTGAAGGTTCCTGAAGACGTACAGGCAGGTGTTTATTCAAATGCTGTTTCAGTTAATGTGAACTCAAATGAGGTTGTAGTTGATTTTGGATACCTTTTACCAAATACACCAAGCCCAGTAATTCAAGTTGTAGGACGAGTGAATCTAAACCACCGAACAGCTGAGTCATTCTTAAAAGTTCTTGGCGGTGCAGTTGAAGATTTCAAGAAAAAAGCAAAGGATGCTGGTCAGGCTGGTGCTGCTCCGGAGACCGCTCCATTACCAGAAAATGCATAATGAAAGCAGTTGTTCAGCGTGTTTTATCAGCTGAGGTTGAAGTTGGTGATGATATTGTAGGTCAAATTGGACCGGGGTTGCTTGTTTATCTTGGTGTTGAGAAAGGTGATACCAGTCTTGATTTAGAATGGATGCTTGGGAAAGTTACAAGTTTACGAATTTTCCCGGATCAAAATGAAAAAATGACATTCCCGGTTTCTGAAATTGCCGGGGGTGTTTTGGTGGTTTCACAGTTCACGCTTTGTGCGGATGTGAGTAAGGGAAACAGACCAAGTTTTACTCCTGCAGCTGATCCTGAATATGCCGAAATGATTTATAAAGCATTTATAAAGGGAATAGAGAAGGTCAATATCCCAACCGCTTCCGGTGAGTTTGGCGCAATGATGCGTGTGAAAAGTTTGAATGATGGGCCGGTTACCATCCTTCTTGATTCGAAAACAAAAGTTAGTTAAGGTTTATTCATCTTAAATTATTCATATGGCATTAATGGAAGACGTTGTAGCTCTGTGTAAGCGAAGGGGATTCATTTTCCCGGGAAGTGATATTTATGGAGGACTTTCAAATACTTGGGATTATGGGCCATACGGCAGCCAGCTTAAAAAGAATATAATGGATTTTTGGTGGAAGACTTTTGTGGAAAATAGGGATGATATGATTGGATTGGATTCCGGAATTTTGATGAATCCTCGAGTTTGGGAGGCTTCAGGGCACGTTGCAAATTTTGCGGATCCTTTGATGGATTGTAAAAAGTGTAATGAGAGGGTTCGTGCGGATAAACTTGTGGAGGAAAAAACCGGTGAAAATGTGGATGGAAAGCCGGATGAAGAGATTTTTAATATTGTGATGGATAACAAGTTGGTTTGTCCCGCTTGTGGTGAATTGGATTGGACAATGCCGCGCGCTTTCAACCTGATGTTTAAAACATATCAGGGTGTTATTGAGGAAGAAGCGGAGCAAATTTTCTTGAGACCTGAGACTGCACAGGGAATTTTTGTGAATTTTAAAAATATTTTGGATTCATCTCGTGTTCGTTTACCTTTTGGTGTTGGACAGGTTGGAAAGGGATTTAGAAATGAAATTACACCCGGAAATTTTATTTACAGAACGCGTGAGTTTGAGATGATGGAAATAGAATATTTTGTTCGTTCGGATCAAGTTGATGAGTATTTTGAGCAGTGGGTGAAGGCTTCAAAGGACTTTTTTGTTGCAATTGGTGTTAGGGAGGAGCATTTGAGGGTTCGTCAACACGACCCGGATGAACTATCTCACTATTCAACAAAGACGGTGGATTTGGAGTATCAGTTCCCGTTTGGGTGGGGTGAACTGCAGGGAATTGCACATAGGGGAGACTATGATTTGTCTCAGCATATTAAATATTCCGGTGCGCGACTTGAGTATAGAGATCCGGTTACGAATGAGGTGTTTGTGCCGCATGTGATCGAACCTTCTTGGGGACTTACTCGTGCGCTTTTGACGGTTTTGTTGGATGCATATGAGGAAGAAGAGCTTCCGGATGGTGAAAAACGAACGGTTATGCATTTTGATCCAAAAATTGCGCCGGTTCAAATCGCGGTTTTTCCGCTTACAAACAAGTTGGATGAGGAGGCTAGGAAGGTATATGAAGCGTTGAAGAAGTTTTTTAGGTGTGAGTTTGATACATCCGGTGCAATTGGGAAGCGTTACAGGCGTCAGGATGAGATTGGAACGCCGTTTTGTGTGACTTTTGATTTTGATTCGCTTGAGGATGGAGCGGTGACGGTGCGAGATAGAGATTCTATGGAGCAGGAGAGAGTTAAGATGAAGGAACTTGAAGAGTATTTCAATTCGAAATTGGTACACTGAAAAGCTGATTTTTTATGAAATTCTCTTTTTTTGAAATAAACGAATCAAAAGGAAACGTTTTTGATGAATTTGCTTCGCAGAATCCTTGCAGTGGCTTTCAACAAAGTTTCACTTGGGCGAAAGCGAATAAGACGGAAGAAAATGAAAGTTTTTGTCTTTGTATCTTAGAAGGGGAGGAAATTATTGCGGGAGGGATTTTTTACTTAACTCCTGATGAAAATGGGGATTATCTGTATTGTCCGGATGGACCGGTTTTGGATTGGAGTCAAAATAATTATATTGAAATTATGGAAACGCTTTTTTTTGAAGCGTGTGAAAGAATAAATGTGAAAAAAATCATGTTTAATCCGCGAATTGCTGTTGAAAAGATTGGTTTTTCTGAAAGATATACAAAGTGCGGTACGGATTTGGATTCGAAATATACAAGGATTATTGATTTGGATGAATCTGAAAATGATATTTTGGCTCAAATGAGTGGGAGTGGAAGAAGAATGATAAGAATTGCAGAGCAAAAAGAGCTAAAATTGAAGAAAGGAGGGAAAGGTGATGCTGAGGCTTTTTATGAGTTATATCTCGACACATCAAAAAGGAATAATTTTCCTTCAAAGTCTTTTGAGCATATTAGTACGCTCTGCAAAGATTTATTAGAGAAAAGGCAGGGTGTTTTATATTTAGCTTATCAGGGGGAAGAAGCAGTTGCAGGAGCAATTATTACATATTTTGGCCCGGTTGCTTATTATTTGTATGCGGCAACCAGGTCCGGCACTCAGGATACTAGAGCGATTTTCTTGGTTATTTGGGAGGCTATTAAGGATGCAAGAAATCATGGTCTAAGAGTTTTTGATTTTGGTGGGATAACGTTGGGAGAAAATACTTGGAGTGGCTTTTCTGAATTCAAGCAGAAGTTTGGAGGTAGGATTTTGGAGTTTGAAGGAATGTATTTATATACAAAAAAAGCCGAGTAGAGACTCGGCTTTTATGTTTGCTTTACTTAGCAATTGGTTTTGGTGCGATTTTTGGATCTGATTTGGGACTTGTCTTGGGACTTGTCTTGGGACTTGTCTTGGGACTTGTCTTGGGACTTGTCTTAGGATCAGATTTTGGTTTCACCTTAACGTATGTTGAAGGCGAATCTGCACCTAATGCATTAGCGATATTTGCACCAAGAATGTCATTATTCATTGGGGTAACTGTTCCTGATAATAAAAGTAAGCTTATTACCGCTCCGTGACCAAGTTTTTTCAGTTTTGGTTGCTTCATAAAGTGATATTTAAATTAGCGCCTGGTATATTAAATTAATTTATTCATTTTGTCAATATTTATCAGAAAAGTTGATATTATTTTGTCATCTCCCTTGAAAAAAGTGGTTTTTTTTGGTATAATTAGTAGATTAAAAATAACTAATTCTCACGTTGGACACCCTGAAGGAAATATTACTAATTTTATGGGATATTGTGCAGCAATGGTGGCTGATTGTTTTGATTAGTACTGTTTCGGCTTTTGTAATCTGGAAAGCCTTTTGGTTCTTTTTTATAAAATGGTATATAGACAAAGCTGCAAAAAAACGAGTTTATATGCAAATCATGATGCCCAGAGAGGAGTCGCAAAAAGATAAAGAGCAGGCTACAGAAAAAGATTTCAGAGAAAAAATTGCAACTATGGATCAGTTGATTCGTGGTCTTCATGAGATTAGAGAGTTGAATTTTATGAATAAGTTAAAAGTTTGGTTATTTCAGTTTGATACTGTTTCTTTTGAAATTCATGCAAAATATAAAGAAGTTACATTTTTTGCTTCTATTGACCCGTATTATTCTGAGATTTTGGAGAAATCCATTACTTCAACCTATCCAAATGCGTCTATTGAGTATGTAAAGCCACCTTCACTTCAACCCGAAGATAAAGAGAAGCCAAATTTTATTAAGGCATATTATTTATATTTGAAGAGGACGAATTGGTATCCACTTAGAACTTACAAAGAGATTGAAAGTGATCCGTTGAATGATCTGACGAATGTTTTGTCGAAATTGGAAGGTGATGAAAGAGCTTTGATTCAATTTATGATTCGCCCCAGGAATCCAAAATGGCAAAAGGAAGCCAGGGATTTTGCAACGGCTCTTTTTAAGGGGCAGAAGCCAAAATCTGGATTCAGAATTCCAATTCTGAGTTGGATTGGATGGGTGTTCATTGCTCTTTTCCAGGGTGTTGAGGCTGCGGATAAAAATGCGCCACCTCCTGGAGCAAGTAGTGGGGATTCATATGTGAGAATGCTTCAAACTGAAGAAGAATTAGCTAAACGTATTGGAGAAAAGGCAGATTCAGTTGGATTTGACACAGTAATTAGAGTTTTTGCTTCCACGGATAAAGGAGAAGCGCATGCAGATACTATTTTAAATGGACTTTTTGTGGCCTTTAATGTGACAAAAGATGCTGCTTCAAACTGGTTTCAGTCGAGAAGGATTTTGGGAATTGACTGGTGGAACAGCAAAAGAATGTATAACAATTACAAGCAGGCATATTTTCAATGGGGTGAAAAAAGTTCACTTTTAACCCCACAAGAGATTGCTTCGATTTATCACTTTCCAACAACCAGGTATAACTTTACACCTGTTATTAAATGGCTTTCTTATAAAGTTTTGCCGGCTCCAAATGATATGGATCCTGCAGGCATTTTGCTTGGATACAATGTTTTCCGTGGAGAAAAGAAGGAAGTTAGATTTGGTAAGAGAGATAGAAGTCGTCATCATTATATAATTGGTCAAACGGGAACAGGTAAATCCGCATATATCAGTTATTTGGCTCGTCAGGACATTCAGAATGGTGACGGAGTTTGTGTGGTGGATCCGCATGGAGATTTGATTGAGGATATTTTACAATATATTCCCAAGGAAAGGGCAAAAGATGTAATTGTGTTTAGTCCAGCAGATATGGAAAGACCGATGGGGCTTAATATGTTGGAGGCTGCTACAACTGAGCAGCAGGATATGGCTTCCAGTCAGGCTACGGAAATTTTCATTAAGATATTTGGTGATGAAATATTTGGGCCGCGTATTCAGCACTATTTTAGAAATGCGTGTTTGACTTTGATGGAAGATCCGGATGAAGGCGCAACTTTGATTGATGTGCCGCGAATTTTTGTGGATGAGGAATTTATGAGGTATAAGGTTGCTAAAGTGAAAAATCCGGTGGTTCGTTCTTTTTGGGAACATGAATATGCGAATACGGGAGATAGGGAGCGTCAGGAAATGATTCCGTATTTCTCTAGTAAATTTGGACCGTTTATTACGAATGCGATTATGAGAAATACAATTGGACAGCCAAAGAGCGCATTTGATTTTAGACAGGTTATGGATTCGCAAAAGATTCTCCTTATTAATTTGTCGAAAGGTAAACTTGGAACACTTAATACACAGCTTCTCGGTCTGGTTGTAGTGGCAAAAATTCAAATGGCAGCCATGAGTCGTGTGGATACACCCGAGGATGAACGTAAAGACTTTTTCCTCTATGTGGATGAGTTTCAGAACTTTGCAACGGATACTTTTTGTTCAATTTTGTCTGAGGCACGTAAGTATAGATTGAACCTTATTATGGCTCACCAATATATTAATCAGTTAGTGGTTTCAAAATTTGGATCTTCAAGTACACAAATTAGGGATGCCGTGTTTGGTAACGTGGGTACGCTGCAGTCGTTTAAAATTGGTGCGGATGATGCGGAAATGCTTGCAAAAGAATATGCGCCGGTTTTGACCGAGCAAGACGTGATTGGGATTGATAACTACAAGGCTTATATGAAGCTTTATGTTAAGGGAAAGACTTCCAGGCCGTTTTCACTTGAAACAATTTGGGATACCACTGGAGCAAGTGCGGAGGTACGTGATATTGTGAAGCAGTACTCAAGAATGAAGTATGGAAGAAAACGAATCTTTGTGGATCAGGAAATTGCCGCTAGAATAGGTATTGAATTGGATGAATTGAATAAAGCTGACGTTGACCCATCTTATTCACCTGAAGTGCCAGTTAAGGAGCCTGAAGTAGAGCACAAACCTCTAGCTCCACCTGCGACTTCGGAAGAAGAACAGGTTCAACCAGCTGATCAAACTCCCCCATCTTCTACGCCAACCCAAAATGCATAACCCGGAAGAATATACAGTTCTTCATATCGGTCTGGATGATCAAAATGCGCCGCAGGAAACTACTGCGCAAAAGACTCGTCTGAAAATCTTTCAAAAGCCAAAGCTGTTTTCGGTTTTTGTTTTGATGATGATTGGATCATTACTGGTTTCGCTTTTGTATGTGAACTCAAATTTGAATTCCAAACTTGAAAGGAGTGAAAATTATATTGCTTCTTTAATTGATGAAGTTGGTGGTTTGAAACAGGATAGGTTTTTGATTACGGAACAAATGAATTCTCAAGATATGGTTTTAAAGACCATTGAAGAAGATTTTAATAAGATTTCAGACAAAATAGGTACAAAAAGTGATGGTGGAGAGGATTTTTCAAGTATGTTGGCACAGGTTTCGAGTCATTTTGAGCAGGGTGAAGGCAATAAATTGGTTTTGGCGGACACTTCATTTGATACTCAAAATATTGAAGATGGAACTTATGATGTCCTTTTGATTGGTACGAATGGTGCGCTTACTGACACAATAATGGTTGCAAGCGTGAACGATGCAAAAAAGAAGATTGTTTTAAATTCTATTCCTCGCGATTTGTATATGAATGGAAGAAGGATAAATGAATATTTTACCTATTATGGAGTTGATCAGCTTGAGCGAATGGTGGAAGTAGTAACGGGTTTACATGTTGATAATTATGCACAAGTTGATTTGAACGGATTTGTTGAGATTGTTGATATTATGGGTGGTATTGATGTCACTGTTGAAAAAGCAATTTATGATGGCTTGTATCCAAATAAAAAGGGTGGTTATGATCCGTATTCTATTCAGCCAGGGGAGCATCATATGAGTGGTGAAGAGGCGCTAAAATATGCTCGTAGTAGAAAGTCTACTTCTGACTTTGATAGGGCTGCGAGGCAACAGCTAATTGTTAAATCTGCTAGAGAACAATTGTCTGAGTTGGATGTGGTTATGGACTTAAAGAGTCTGACAAAAATGTTTCAGGCTATGATGGCAAATTCAAAGACGGATGTGGATTTGTTTGATGCAATAGGTTATTACCATGATTATAAAGACTATCAAGTCGAAACAGGAATTGTTTTGACCAGTAGTAATTATTTGTATTCGCTTATTAATGAGGCGGGAGCTTATATTTTGCTGCCAAAAGGTGGGAATTTTGATGAAATACACAAGGTCATTTCTAGTCTTGTAAACTGAGAATGAACCTGATAAATTGCTCGCAATGATTTCAGATTCACAATTTATTATTGTCGATTTAGAAACTACGGGCTTGGTTCCGAGTTTAGATAAAATTATTGAAATTGCGGCTGTAAAAGTTGTTAACGGGCAAATTGTTGAAGAATGGGATTCTTTGGTGAATCCGGGAGTTTACGTGCCGGAAGAGGTGTCTAATTTCACTGGGATTACAACTGAAATGGTTGCGGGAGCACCGAGTTTCTTGGAATTAAAGGACAAATATTTTGATTTTATGGGAGAAAAGGGGATTTTTGTTGCTCATAATGTGGACTTTGATAGGGAGTTTATTATGTCGCATTTACCGGAAGATGGACGAGAAAATATGGATTTGCCTTATCTTTGCACCATTCAGTTAGCAAGACATGTGCATCCAAATTTAAGTAAGTACAATTTGGGTGACCTGGCGAAAACTTTTAATGTGGAATTGCCACAGGCACATAGAGCTTTGAATGATGCAAAAGCCACTGCTGAACTGTTTATTAAATTTATGAATGTTTTAAGATTGGGTGGGCTAAAACATCTTGGTGATATCCCGGTTTTAAAAAATTATAAAAAAATCTCCGAAGACGAAGTAGAGGGGCAGGGGAGTTTGTTTTAGAAAGTTGCGCTCGCATCCGCTTGCGCCTTCTTTTAGTAGTGGACTCGAGTCAGGATTTTATACTGTCGCGTCTGTGGTTGCGGGGGTAGGATTCGAACCTACGACCTCCGGGTTATGAGCCCGACGAGCTGCCACTGCTCTACCCCGCACGGGGACTATACTTTTTTTGAGCAATGGATACAAGCTTTTTTGGGACTAAATCAGATTCTAAAAATCTATTTTTACAGATCTTTTATAGACGTCAGCAAAAATTTCACCCCATTTGTTCACTTCGTCCTTTGGTTTTTCTTCTGGACGACCTTGAAATTCTAATGCTTGTGGTGCAGTAACTTGTGACTTTTTCCCTTCAAGTGACTCTAGGGCGATTGGGAATGGATCTCCATCTTTTATTCCGGCAACTCTATAAACATCTCCGTAATATGTAACTATGTCACCTATTAATAATTTTTCCATAAAGTTGATGTTAGTATTTGCGCCTATATTATAAAATAGTAATGATGCGCGTCAATACTTAATAATTTGGTAGCAGGGGTGGGGCTCGAACCCACGACCTCAGGCTTATGAGTCCTGCGCTCTAACCAGCTGAGCTACCCTGCCTTGTTACGTGCTGTGGAATTTTAGGGAATAGGTAAGGGTTTTGCAAGCAAATCGGGCCTCTCTTGGAAACACATTCAATGTGACCAAATTCATCTTTTTCCGCAAGTCTTCGTCAAAGTTCTTCAACGTACCGAATTTGGTACGCTTTCATCACTTTTCCTTGCCTTGAAAAAAAATCTTGTATTAATACTCTATCTCAGTGTGTCCAAGAGGGGCCTATACCTTATAAGGGTTGTAACTGAAGAAAAACTTCCACCATTTTTTTGGATTTGGCCAAGATGCACGGATTTCTTCGGAGGCGGCGAGAGCATCTTCATCTTCTGAGAGGATTATTAAATCTTCGTCCGGGATAATTATTACCTGTTCGCCATCGCTAATTAGGCCGAGGTTTTGTTTTGCAATTTTTTCAATGTATTCGTTGGAGGTGTAATATTGAAAATCCTCCAGTTTTTTTGAGTTTTCATCAGCGAGTTCTCTGTTGCGAGTTTCGAATTCAGATATGTGTTGTTCAATTTGGTAGTTGTCGTAAATTGAGACTGTCAGGTTGTAAAGCATGTATGCGACCACAAAAAAGCCAACAATAAGAAGAAGTTTTGTGAGACCGAATTGGTTGTTGTAGATTTGGTTTTGCATATTTGATAGAATCGCTTAGCAAAATATTACACAAATTATGGAATTTTTTAAAGACGCTAATAAAGTGTTTTTTGTGGGCATAGGGGGCATTGGTATGAGTGCACTGGCAAGACTTTTCAAAGCTCATGGGAAAGAGGTGAGTGGAACAGATTCATCTGATTCGGTTTTGATAGAAGAGCTGAAATCTGAAGGAATGGGCGTTGAGCTTGGGCATTTTGCAGAATTTTTACCAAAAGATACAGATTTGGTGATTTACAGTGAAGCAATTCCTCTTTCGAACCCGGAACTTGAAAAAGCAAAAGAACTGGGAATACCGCTAATGACATATTTCCAGGCCCTGGGGGCTGCTTCAAAATCTTATAGATTAGTTGCGATTGCCGGGACTCATGGTAAAACAACAACTACAGCTATGCTTTCAATTATTTTAGAGAAAGCAGGAGTGGATCCGACAGTAATTGTAGGATCGCGCGTTAAGGAATTCGGTCAAAAAAATGTTAGGATTGGGCAGGGTGAGATTATGGTTGTAGAAGCTTGTGAGTATAGGAGAAATTTTTTATCATTACATCCTGCATTAACCGGAATAACAAATATTGAGGTGGATCATTTGGATTATTTTAAGTCTGAGGAGGATTATGAAAATGCATTTAAAGAGTTGGCTGATCAGAGTGAAGAAGTGATTTGGCCGGATGAAATTTCAGAATATGATGGTGAATTAGCTGTTCCTGGTTATCACAATTTATATAATGCAGGGATGGCGGCTACTTTGGCTAGAAGATTAGGAGTTGGTGATTCAATAATTTCAGATGCATTGAAGGAATTTAAAGGTACTTGGCGTAGATTTGAATACAGAGGTGATATTAATGGTGCCTTGGTTTATGACGACTACGCACATCATCCAACTGAAATTATGGCAACCTTGCAAGCCGCACATGAGAAACATCCTGAAGCGAGAATTATTGCAGTTTTTCAACCTCACCAATATAGTCGGACGGCGGCTTTGATTGAGCAGTTTGCGGAGTCTTTTGAGGATGCGGATGAGGTGATTATTCCAAATATTTATAAGGTTAGGGATAGTGAGGAAGCTGTTAATGCGGTTTCTGTCGATACTTTGGTTGATAAAATTTCTGAGCACCATGAAAATGTTCAAAACGGGCAAGGACTTGAAGAAACCGCGAATTATTTGCGAGATAATGTGGGAAGCGGGGATTTGATTTTGGTGATGGGAGCCGGGGATGTGACTCACCTGATCCCAATGCTGACTGAGGAAGGGACTGCGTTTGGTGCTTAAATTTTGGGTTTTAGGTATTGTCCTTCAGGTGTGTCTTCAACTTCAATGCCATCTTTTGCAAGCTCTTCGCGGAGTGAATCTGAGAGAGACCAATTTTTTTCTTTTCTGGCTTCTCCCCGTTTTTGTACAAGTTTTTGTTGTTCATCTGTGAGAACGAAATCTTTGGGGAAGATGTTAAAAATTTCATTTATTTCTTCAAGTGTTGCACCTGCATCTTTTGGATTTGTGTTCATCCATTCAAAAAGCACTGAAAATGCACCGGCGGAATCAAAGTCATTTGAAAGTTTTTCTGAAATTGAGTTAAGAACTTGGTCGTCTACGGAATCTGAAATTTCACGGGTGTGTTTAAGCCAAAATTCGTCTAAGCGGCGAAGAGTTTGGCGAGCTTGCTCTAAAAGCTCTGTTGAATATTCAATTGGAGATCTATAGTGTGTTGAAATGAGAAAAAGGCGAACGACGCGTGGATGGTATGATTTAAAAATGTCTTTCAAGGTAAAAAAATTGCCTAAGGATTTACTCATTTTTTCCTTATTTACAGTAATGTAGCCATTGTGCATCCAAAAGCGAGCGAATGGTTTGGCGGTTAAAGATGTGCTTTGGGCAATTTCACATTCATGGTGAGGAAATTTAAGGTCTAAGCCGCCGCCGTGAATGTCCAATGTATCTCCAAGAAGGGAAGTGCTCATTGCGCTGCATTCAATATGCCAACCTGGGCGACCGTCACCCCATGGGCTTGGCCAAAAAGGTTCACCTTCTTTTTTAAATTTCCAAAGAACAAAATCTTGATGGTTTTTTTTGTCGTCTCGTTTTTCAATACTTGTGCCCGCTGCGAGTTCATCCATTTTTTGGTGTGAGAGGGCTCCGTAGTCAGGGAAAGTTGTGATGTCAAAATATATGCCATCTTTTAGTTTGTATGTATGGCTTCCATCTTCAAGTTTTTTTATAAGATTGACCATTTCTTCTATAAATTCAGTAGCGCGTGGATTTTTTGTTGGTGGTTTAATGCCAAGTGCTGCGTAATCTTTTTCATATTCAGGAATTATCTTTTCTGCTAGTTCTGGCACTGAAATACCTTCGTCATTTGCGCGGTTTATCATTTTGTCATCTATGTCGGTGATATTGAAGGCGAAGTCGACTTCATAGCCTGAAAATTCAAGAAAACGACGTACTAAGTCAAATGCAACAGCACTGCGACCATGTCCTAAATGGGCGTTGTCGTAAACGGTGGGGCCGCAAACATACATTTTTACCGTTTCGTTTTTGTCTTTCTCAAAAGGGCGTTTTGAGCCCGTCATACTGTCGTAGATTTGAATCATAATCCGTGATTAATGAGTGAACGCACCAATTGTATTATGAAAAAAGCGACCATGGGTGAAAAATCAATCATGCCAGTATTTGGGAGCGCTTTTTGAATTGGTTTAAGGATTGGATTTGTTGTTTCAAAAATCACTTTTGTCAGCCAACCTGGCTGTAGACCAAACCAAGAAAAAATTACTCTTATAAATATAAAAACAATTAGTATGTCTGCAAGTATATTTACAGTTTGAATGATAAAATCCATAGATAAAGATTACCCGTGGATTTTAACAGAAAGTTTATATTTTTTGAATTGAAAGTTTTTTCCTGCAAGTGTAACCAAGTGCAAGTGCTAAACTTAATGAAATAATTGCAGTTGTTTCAGGTCCAGAATCAGGAGTTTCACCAGGAGTTCCGGTTTCAGTGATTGTTGTAGTTGTAAGGATTGGAATATCTGTAGGTTCCGTTGCCGCTTTTGCAAGAGGCTTAGATGATGTTACACCGCTTAACGGACCCTCATTGCCTTCAGAGTCAATTGCTGAAACTGCAATATAGTACATATCTTCTCCTTGAAGGTCTGTTATTGACCAAGTTGTTGAAGAATCATAAGTTTGTGTGCTCGCAAACAATGCTTCTGGAGATGGACCATAATAAATTTTATAGAAAGAGATAGGATTTGATCCTTCTTCTGAAGCTTCCCAAGTTAATAGGATTTCTCCTTGTCCTGGGGATGTTGTTAATCCAGAAACTTGACCTGGAAGAACATTCTCAAGAACTGGTTCCTCAGGAATTTCCGTTGTATCAGATGCTACAGTTAATGTTAATTCATCTCTGTATTGAACTTCATTACCTAATGCATCAACAAGGATTACGTCTACAGAAACTTCTCCTTCTTCATCAGGCACAATTGCTGTTGTTTGGTATTTTCCAGATACTGCTGTTGCCTCAAGTTCATATAATTCTTCATTTAATAATACTGATACGGAATCGAGATTATCTTCACTCAATACGGTTATCTCAATTGTTTCACCTGGAGTAATTGATCCAGAAGGATCAACTGTAATTGATACTAATTCAGGTGCTGTTGTATCAATAACAATTCTTTCAAGATCTGAATTTTCAATAACTTCTAGAATTTCTTCTTCTCCTGGATCACCTTCACCAAGATCAACAATGTCAACGTAAATGTCATAAGTACCGTCATCTACGTTTTCCAGTGTGTAAGAAAAACTATTGTCAAAGTCAACTTCCGTTCTGCCAGCTTCTTCATCATCAACATAGATAATTGCACTGTAACCATAGTCGGCTTCACCTTGGATTTGGATTTCATTTGTTGAATAAGATCCGCTTGCAGGACTTATTAGAGTGAAATCACCTTCTCTGGTGAATTCTTCAGTTTCAAAATCAGGTTCTACTTCAATTACTTCTTCTCCAATATTTCCGGCATTAACAACATCAAATTCAGCATCACCAGTAATATTAAATTGATCTACATCTGTAACAGTTAAGATTTGCGGACCTGTTGTTACAAATTTTACGGCAAGATTAAATTGGTGCTCACCCTGGTCTTCTGCAAGGAAAGTATAATCATTTGGTAGCGTTGCACTGTCATCAGAAGAAGAAAAGCGAATCTCTCCCGTGTAGTCTGTAACAGTGTAACCGTCAGCATCTAGAGCTGTAACAGTTATTGTTTTTGATTCTCCATCTTCCACATTGCCTGAAAGTCCACTGATTCTAAAGGAATCAATAGGTCCACTTTCTGCAGCTAAAACAATTTTTGCTACGTCGTTGCTCCAACCTCCAACTTCTTTGTATATTTCATTGCCGCTTAGAAATGCCAATTTTGGTTGAGTGGCAAGTTGTTTGTTTACCGTTGTATCTAAAACAGTGTAAGTTGCAATTCCTTTGGTTTCACTTGAGATGTAGAAATCCATGACACCATTTTTGTCAGTTACATAAGATGGGCTATAAATTGCATCTGTATCTTTAGAGGAAACTACTTGAAGAGAATGACCATTGATTGGATTACCGTATTGATCCGTAAGATAAGCTTTCATTTCTACGGTTTCTCCTTTTTCTGCTGTGTTTTTTGAAAGTTCTACTGTTGATTTTGTAGTTGAGACTGTATTAGAACGAACTTCAAAATTATATTCTTTACTATATTTTTCATTTGAACCAATACGTTTTGCAGCTACTGAATAGATGCCTGCTTCTCTTAAATGATAGTCAGATAATGTTAGATCTGCTTTACCTTCTTTATCAGATACAGTTTCAATTGATAATTGATTACCACTTGGTTTTAAAACAAGTACCTCAAGATTTTCAAAAGGATTTGCATTTGCAACTTCAATTTCTGAGGAAAGACCAGCAATTGTATCTGATGCGCTAATTTGAATAGTACTTTGAGTACTACCTCCAGCATTACTCATGAACGGAGCTGATGTTATTGTTAAAACAATAGCAGCTACAATAATAAACCGTCCTTTATGAAGTATTTTTTGAAATAGGTTTGCCATACCGTGGATTTTTATTTTTATTTTTCTAGTTAGTATAGCAGAAATTGCTTTTTTAGTAAAGAGGCTGCCCTTTAGTTTTTTATTAGATTTGATATGATATTCACATGCTAAGAAGAATTCTCTTAATTCTAGTTTTGCTTGCAAACCTTGCCCCAACAGCTTTGGCTTTTTCATTTTTGCCAAGTGAAGAGGATGAGGCGGTGGAATTAGCTGAAGAACCTCAGATTCAAGCTGTTATTAATGCAAAAACCAACGTTGAGGTAAATAAAAGTATTATTTTTGATGCGACAGCAACAGAGGATTTAATGGAGGGTGCTGAACTGACTTATGAATGGTTTTTTGGGGACGGGAATCGACAGCAGGGACCCGAAGTTGTTCATTCTTATGCTGAATCAGGTGAATATGAAGTTACCTTGGTTGTTAGAGATAATTTTGAAAATCAAGCTACAGTTTTACATGACGTGTTTGTTTATGAGAATTCATTGGTTTTAATCACAAATATTCATGATGAAAAGGAAAGGGTTGATAGATTTATAGAAAGTGCAACAAATGAGCGAGTTTATGTAAGACTTATTGAGAGTTATTCAAATCAGTCAGCGTTTTTAGCAGAAGAGGTGTTGAGGAATGATATTGCAGAAAATATTTCATATTTTAATGATATTGATACTGTGATTGTAATGACCAGAGGAAGTATTGGGCTGACGGTACTGTCTCAGTTAGATCAATCGGGAGTATTTAAGGACAAGAATATCATTTTTATTTCAGATCAAGATTTTGGTTCGTTAAAAAATATTGCTCGTGGTGTGTTTACAACAATCAATCCTAAACAGATTATTCTAACTAGAATTGAAGCTGTTTGGGTTTCAATTGAGACTTTTGATATTGTGGATTTTATTTCCGTATTGGACGAAAGAGCAATTCAATATGAAGTTGTAGATGAGAAACTGCATGTAAAACCATGGAATGTAATGTCTTTTTTAGTAAATTCAATGATAGAAAGGGGTGTGCCAAGCAATACATTACAATTAGTATTGATGTTGCCTGTTATTGTGACAGTGGTTGCTTTTATGAAACAGGTAGTTGGGCTAACTACTTTGGGTGTTTATACACCTTCAATTTTGGCACTTTCTTTTATTGCACTTGATATCAGTTATGGACTTTTGTTTTTATTCGCAATTTTATTTATTGGAACTTTGACAAGGTTGTTTTTGAAGAGATACAGGCTTCTTTATATCCCTAGAATGGCGATTGTGATGATTATAGTAAGTTTTACAATTTTGTTATTATTACTTTTGGGGGCTTATTTGAATATCACACAGATTGTAGGGATATCAGTTTTCCCAATGTTAATTATGAGTACCATGGTTGAGAAGTTTGTAAGTATTCAAAGCGGAAAGGGATTGAAGTCAGCGGTGTTGCTGATTACGGAGGCTGTTTCCGTTGCAGTACTTTGTTATTTTATTGCTGAATGGACTTTGTTGAAGGTAGCCGTCCTGGGTCATCCTGAAATAATATTTTTATTCCTATTATTTAACGTCTTTTTGGCAAGATGGACAGGGCTTAGATTGGTTGAGTATGCAAGATTTAGAGACATCTTTCGTCACCTTGAGGAATAATGAGTATTTTAAAAAATCATGGAATTTTAGGTATAAATGCACGCAATTATTTATATATTCGCCCCTATAACAAAAAAAAGGCGATTCGTTTAGCGGATGATAAATTAAAAACAAAGCAATTTTTGTCAGCTAGGGATATTTCTGTTCCAAAATTGTATGCTGTAATTAGAAATCAGGAAGACTTAGATAAGTTTGATTTTTCAGCTTTGCCTGCATCTTTTGTATTAAAACCAAATTTGGGATATGGCGGGGAGGGAATAATACCTGTAATTGGAAGGGAAAATGGTGATTTTGTGAAAGTAAGTGGAGGTAGGGTTTCGTTACCTGAATTAATTGAAACAATCAGTGACATTCTAGAGGGAAGGTTTAGCATTTCTGGAATGGCTGATACGGCTTTTTTTGAACAAAGAATTGCTTGTGATGATTCAATAGAAAAATTTTCATATAAGGGATTGCCGGACATTCGCGTTGTTGTTCACAATTTAATTCCTGTTATGGCAATGCTAAGGTTGCCAACAAAAGAGTCAGATGGGAAAGCGAATTTGCACTTGGGAGCTGTTGGAGTTGGAATTGATATTGCAAAGGGGACGGCGACTCATGTTGTTCATCACAATAAAATTGTTGAAGAAATTCCTGGAATTGGACCAATAAAAGGTTTTCAAATACCATATTGGGATGAAATTTTATTGATTGCATCAAAGGTACAATTGGTAACAAATTTGGGTTATTTGGCGGCAGATATTGTTGTGGATAAAAATTCCGGTCCAGTACTTTTAGAGATAAACGCTAGGGCAGGTTTAGGTGTTCAAATTGCAAATTTGGCACCTTTGAGGAAAAGATTAGAAAGAATTGAAGGTGTAAAGGTAAATACTCCAGAAAAAGGTGTGAGAATTGCTCAGGATATGTTTGGTAATAAAATTGAGAAAGAAGTGAAAAAAATAAGTGGTAAAGAAGTAATTTCAAGTATGGAGAAAGTAAAAGTTCTTGGTGGAAGCGAAACAAGACATGTTTGGGCATCAATTAATCCTCTTTTAGACGGTTCAATAATAGATAGAGAATTGGTGGATGATTTGGGTCTTGAAATATATGAAGATTCGCACAAAGTGAAAGTGAAGTTTTCTTTGGCTGATATTAGAATTCAGACTCTAGCGAACGTTGAAGATTTATCCGGTAAACCATTTGACATAGTAGTTGGCAGGAGGGATTTGCAAGGTTTTTTGATAGATCCGTCAAAGTCTAAGAAAACTAGGACTTTACTTCCGAATTTAAAGAAAGTTAAGGAAACAATTTCAAAAAAAAGTGGGCCAAATTATTTAGAAATAGATAAAAAGCTAATTGCTATAGATAGACAAATCAAACTTTTATATCATCTGAAGCCAATTAACATTTTAGAGGAATCACATAAGTTTTTTGAAAATAATGAATATAACCCGGAATTCATTTATCCAGAATTCATTTTTGATCCTTTCCATTTAAAAGAGAATTTGAAAAAAGTTGAAGGAGAACTTGATAATTCTGCATTGGGAATTTTGTACCATGAAAAATTGTTGGAAGTGAGGGCAAAAGTAGAACTTTTGGAGTCAATTGGAACTGAAAATTTTGTAGAAAAATCAGAAAAATTATTTGGGACTCCAAAGAGTGAACTATTGCAATCGGCTCAAGAAAAGCTTGATTTAAAACCTAAAGAATTTCCTAAACCTGATAGGATGATTCCAATGGAGGAAGCAATTAAGGAATTTGAAAGGGTATTTTTGGATTACAATTTAAATTATTGGAAAGTGAAAGTGAAAAAAGAGATGGTTTCTGATTGTATAGCTGGAAAGAAGAATGTTCTCTTTGTTAGGCAAGGATCAATATTTAGTCCAGATAGGGTTCGAATGGTTGTGGCACATGAAATTGAAACTCATATATTGACTGCAGAGAATGGTAAGAGACAGTATTATGAGATGATGAATAGGGGTTTTGGTTCATATCTGGAAACTCAAGAAGGTCTGGCTATATGGAATCAAGAGTTTGTTATTCCTCATGATGTAGAGAAAAATTATAGAAGTGCTGTTTTAGTATTTGTTGTAAATTTTGCCTTAAGTCATAATTTTGCTGAAACATATGATTATTGTCGAAAGCTTGGCATGAAAAAGGAAAAAGCATTTAGAACAACTGTTAAGGTAAAGAGAGGCATTGAAGATACTTCAAAGTCAGGCGCATTTACCAAAGAAATAATGTACTTTTCGGGATATTTACAGATTAAATCTTTTGTGGAAAATGGTGGAGACTTGAAGGACTTGTATTATGGAAAGTTTAATCTAAAGGACTTAGAAATAATTAAAAAAATACCTCATTTGAGAGAACCATTGTTATTGCCAAAGTTTCTTAGTTAGTCCAGCTAGTATCAAGCTTTGTAGTCACCTCATGAGAAGTTTTTTTGATGACTATTAAAGTCATATCATCTTCTTGGAAATGACCTTCCATGAAACGTCCAACATCAATAGCAATTTTATCGAATAGTTCTTGTGAGGTAATTTGTGAAGTAATGGATTTTTTTATAACCAATTCAAGCCTTTCTAAACCATAGATTTCCCCCATTACATTTTTTGCTTCTACAATTCCATCTGAAAATAAAATAACAAAGTCGTCTTCATTAAGAATTACTTCTTGCTCTTTAACTAATGCTGAGTTATCTGCGAGCATACCAATTGCAATACCTCCAGATCTTGTAGATGTAACTTTACTTTCATTTGTTCTGGCAACAATTACATGTTCATGACCAGCACCAACCCATTTCATTTTTGAATTATGATCCCAATCTAGCAAGATCATAGTCATAAACATTGTTTTTTGGAGATGTGGTTTAAGATATTTGTTTAGTTTGGTCATTACCTCTACTGGAGAGGGGAACATATTTATGAATGTAGTAATGAGTGTATCAACCATAATCATTATTATTCCCGCAGGAATGCCGTGTCCTGTTGAGTCGCCAATATAGATTAGTGAACGTTTTTCACCTGGGAAGAAATTAAATGTATCGCCACCGATTTCAGAAGCTGGTCGGGTTTTTGCAACAATATCTAAAAATGGAATTGAGGGTGATTTTTCAGGGAGTAAATCTCTTTGAATTTTCTGAGCTGTATTGAGCTCTTTTTTGATTCTTTGATGTTCCTTTACATCTGATGAAATATTTTCTAGGTTTTTTGTTATTTCGTTAAAAAAATGAGCCAGAATCCCAATCTCATTACGCTTTGATGTCATTATTTTCTTGTATGTTTTGCCTGTAAGAAGAGCTTTCATTTCGTTCGTTACAATTTTCAATGGATGATTTATTTTCAGTAATAATAGAAAAATTTCAGATAAACAAAAGAATCCAAGCCCAATTGAAAGTTGAATTATCAAATCTGACCTAAAAAAACTGGATGTGTAAGCTAATCCAAAAGAAATCAAGCCCAGTAATACTGTGTTTAAAGCCAGAGTGAAAATAATTTTTTGGCGTAGAAATGACATTTATCTGAATTATATTTTCTGAGAGGAAGAACTTGCAAGAATCTTTTGAATTTTTTGTATTTCGTGATGCGCTCCTATTCTTTCGTACAATTTTATTAAATAGGAAATTGTGTCGGGACTGAGTTCTTCAAGAGTGGGAGAGGTATGAAGTAGAATCTCGCTTATTTTATCAGAAATATGAAGTTGTAATGTGTTTTTTATTTTTTCACCAATTTTTTTAGGTAAGCTTTCAATAATATAGTGAGTTTTTTCATACCACTCATGTTGATCGTCAAGAAATGTTTGTATCATTCTTGGAATAACTTTTTCGTCTTCCATTTGAGCAAGCGCCATTATTGCCGCATTTTTTATTTTTTGATCATGGCTGTATGAAAGTTTTCTGATTTTGTTTCTTGCTACTTTATATTGAATAATTCCTGCTGTTTCTATTGCTTTCATCAATATTTCAGGTTTATTGCTTTCCATTTGTTGTGTCAAATGGTGTTCTAATTCAGTTCTATGATTTTTAAATTGCCAGAGAGCAATGATTGCAGCGCATTTTAAGTCTACATTTTTATCTTTTAAAAATTTTCCAATAAAATGCTTGATGTTTGGATCAGGAAAGAGTTTGAACATTCTGATAAAATTTGCTTTTTTTGGGCAATCATTTTTGATTTCACTAATCAGATATGCCACAACTTCATCAGGTGAAAATTTATAAAATGTTTTAACAAGTTTTTCTCTGATATACTCGTTTTCTTCTTTGTGAATGGTAGTTTTTAAAGTTTCAATTACTTCATATCGCGTGAAAGATTGATTCATAATTTGTTTCTTTAGATCTTCAAAGTTGGCGAGTGCACGAATTGCAGATAAACGCAGGTTATCGTTCTTATCCTGAAGCATTTCCAATATTGCGCCAATTGATTCTAAATTTTGTCTTGAACCTAGTGTTTTAATTATTGCTTCTTTAATTACATCAGGTTCATTTTTTCTTTTTAGAATTTTTATTAGGGAAGGGGTTTGATTTTCGTGACCGTTTTGTGAAAGAATCTCTACTGCATTTATACGAGTTGGGAGATCTAATTTGCTGGTTAGATTTTGCTCCGACATTTTTGTGTAACTTTTAGAAAGTTTACTGGTGCAGATAATCATAATTACAGTCATTGTTACTAATCCAATGTTTATACTTAGCGTTTGGTCTATCCCACGTGTTTGAGAAAAAAGAAGAATGATAAAAAGAGTACCAATAATTGCACCAAATGGTTTCATAAATCCTTCAAGAACTTCTTTAATATCACTTCTCATTTTTTGAGGAGTGGCGTAATAAGAGGAGTGATAAGCATTTTTAAAAATATTGAATGTAAGTTCAAAACTACCTCTAGTCATTGCAGCTGTAAAAAAGCCAAATCTTAATGTTAGTCCCAGCACATTAAATAATGTTGCAATAGGGTGAAGCAGTAGACTTGAGGAAATTCCTAGTCCAACAATTATCCGACTTGCCAAAATTAGTTGAATGAATAATGCGCCTCCGTTAAAGATTACCTGCAATATACCTAATTTTTTTGTAAATTCGTGTTCATAATGTTTTGTTTCTTCAGTTACTTCACTTGCTAGCATTATTTCACCTGAATTTTCTTCTGAAAGTAAAGTTTCCTCTTGTGTTGAAAAAACATTTTGTTGAATAGCTTTTGTGTATTGAAATTCAACAACATTCATTATTGCCCATTGAAGCAAAATTACAACCATAAGCCCTTTTAAAAAGGGAACCTTTTTCATTTTATGTATACTTTGGACTATTGTTGCATGCTTATTTTCATCCTCTTCTTCGGTATCTTGTATTGTGGGAGTATCCATTGTTTTACTGTTGAATTTCAAAACAATTGGAAGAATTAATAGAAGAGATAAAACCCAAATAAGTAAAAATTTGTAAGCTGGAATACTGTTTGATAAAAATGTTAATGCTAGACCTCCAAAAATTCCTCCTATTGTTTCAGCCGAATCAATAATGGGGAAGGTTCGTTGGCTTTCAAGTGGACTAAAAAGTTCTTCGTTAAAGAGAGAAAGTAGGATATTTAATTGTGCAAGTAGTACAGCTTCACTGAATAGAATAAAACCAAAAAATAGGAAACTACTTGTGTATATAAAAAACATTGAAAATAGAATGAACACAGAGGCGCTTAAAACGGTTAAACTAATCAGTAATTCGAGTTTAATTTTTCTAATAAAATTTCTGAAAAATATTGCTCCAAGCATTACCAGAAGTGCGTTTGTCAAAAATAATTCCGGAAGATGTTCAATCCCTGTTCTACTTAAGAATGTTGCAATAAGGATTGTCCAACCAATAATAAAACCAAATCTAACCAAAAATGTCATTCCCCAAGCTACAAAAATTCTGGGCCATTCTCTTGAGTTGATGTTAAAGATTTTATTAATTTTTTGTGCTAGCAATTCGGTCAAGGTTATTCGATCCGTTTATTATAACATAAAATAAGGTTATATGCAATGCTCTTCAGGTTAAATCGATCGTATCATTTGATAGAATGAAAATATGGAGAAAACAGGTAGAAAAAAAATTTCAATAGTGGGTTTTGGGGCTTTACTACTTGCAAGTTCATCTCTTATAAGTAGAGTGTTGGGAGTTTTTAGAGATAGTGTGTTTTCTAGGATATTTGGAATAGGGGATAAAGGTGGCATTTTTGCATTGGATGCATATTTTGCAGCTTTTAGGATTCCGGATTTTCTTTATACAATTTTGATTTTTGGAGCCATGTCAGCTGCATTCATCCCTCTGTACACTGAAATCTTAAATGATAATGAAAGTCAGGCATCAAAGTTTGCCAGTCAAATCTTAAATACTCTGCTTTTTGCTTTGATTGTTTTTTCAGTATTGTTTTGGATATTTACACCTTACGTAGTGCCAATAATTGCTCCGGGACTTGAGGAAACCGTAAAAACCACAACAGTTGCTTTAACCAGAATAATGCTCTTATCACCTATTTTTTTAGGTTTAAGCAGTGTTTTCCAAGGCGTTGAAAACGCACATAAAAAATTTGTTGGTATTGCATTGGCACCAATTATTTATAATCTGAGTATTATTTTGGCAGCAATATTTTTTGGTAACCAATATGGTGTTTTTGCTTTGGCTTGGGGTGTTGTTATTGGCGCATTACTTCATTTTCTAGTGCAAATTCCTGGAGCTATGTCAACTGGATTTAAATATAAGTTGTTTTTCAGTTTGCAAGGTAAAAGCTTTAGAAAGTTTATTTATTTAACATTACCAAGAGTCTTTGGTTTGATGGTTTCTCAGGTTGGTGCATTTATTGATACAATAATTGCTTCATTGATTGGAATTGGCAGTATTTCTATTTTTAACTATGCTTTGAATTTACAAAGTTTACCCTATGGAGTTGTAGCTGTTTCTTTTTCAGTTGCAATTTTTGCTTCGCTCTCTGAAAAAGCTCTGGATGAAGACAAGTCTGCTTTTTTGAAAACTATGAAAATTTCTACTCAAACATTATTTTTTTGGGTATTTCCTGCTGTGCTTGGATTATTTATTCTGAGAAAACCTGTTGTTGATTTAATTCTAAAGGGTGGTGCATTTACAGAATCAAATGCACAAATGACAATCCTTACTCTTGGAATTTTTGTTTGGGCAGCAATAGCTCAAAGTTTTATTCCATTTTTTACAAGATCATTTTACGCAATGAAACAAACAAAGATTCCTGTTTTAATTGCATTATTTGCAGTTTGTTTAAATATTTCTATAAGTTTAGTTTTGACTCAAATTTATAATTTGGAAGTTTTTGCTTTGGCCATATCAGTTTTGGTAAGTTCTTTTTTCAATGCAGTTTTATTAATTCTTTTCTTTGCAAAATTGATGAAGGTATGTCCTCTTAATTTTTTTAATTTAAAAAAGATGACATTCATTTTTTTAAATGGATCTATAATGGGTGCTATTGTTTATGGAGCATCTTTAATCTTAAATGAGAATATATATTTTCAATTATCAGTATCAGCGGGAATCGGTTTTGTTATGTATATATTTGCATCTAAAATCACAAAAACCATCCCTTCTTTACATGAACACTAAATTGATTTGATAAGTTGAGTTGTATTTTCCCCTTTTCTCCTGAAAAGATCTCAATTTTATAATGACCTATGTCCGGGAAGTGAATGTTAAGCATGTTCTTTCCTTTTTCAATTGGGAAGCCTTTCTCTTTAATAACACCACTTGCGTCAAGAAGTCTGTACACACCCATTTGAACTTTGCCAACGGGTTTAAAATAAAGAAACAATCCCTTTTGAATATTTATAGATTCTTTAGGTTTTTTTAAAAAAATTAGTTTTCTTAGAGCAAAATTTTGAGTGAAATAGAAAATTTTGTTTTCAGATTTATGAATTCCAATACCAACACAATTGAATTGTTTATTTAAAATATTTGCTCTGTGTCCTGGGCTGTTCATTAAACCAATTTCAGCTCTGTGAACGGGGTAATTATAACCCCCAATTTTTGCTAGATTTTCACCTGAGACTGTGTCTGTTACTTTTGCCTCCATTAATCTATCCACGTGAGTTTGTCCCCGCCAATTTTTATGCTCAAAGTAATCAAGTTTAGCCATATCTTTGCTATGTTCTCTAGCAACTCTTCTCAAATCATCTTGCATGAAAAGAGCTTGAATCCGATATTTCCTTCTGTCACGGTTTAAAAGTCTAAGCATTTTCCATTCCATAGTTTTTAAGCTATTCGGAATAAAAATGCTCATAAATACGAATGAAAACCAGTTTTTTAATCCCATTTTGGCGTGGCGACAATAAGATGATCTTTGCCTAATTGTTGCACATTTTCCTGAGAAAATGAAAGTTTGATGTTTTTTTTCAAAAACGGATATGCACTTTCACCTAATTTGATAGGTGATGATATTAAATATAGTTTATCAATGCATTTCGCATTAATAAAACTTGAAAATACTTCTTGCCCGCCTTCGATTAAGAGTGAGATAACGTTTTTTTCATAGAGTGCACCAAGAATTTCAACAATTGTTTTATTGTGAAAAATTAAGAAATTTTCATTTCTGAAAATTTGTGATTTTTTAGGAATTTCTCTTAAACCTGATAGTATAATTCTTAGAGGATCTCTTCCTTTGATTAATCTAACACCTAGATGAGGATTATCTGAAATTACAGTGCCGGCGCCAACAAGTATTGCTTGATGATCGTGTCTTAGTTTGTGAGTGAAAATATTTGCTACTTCACTTGTGATGGGTGTTTTTTCAGATTTATCTCTAGAAATTTTTCCATCCTGACTAAATGCAACTTTTAGTGAAATAAATGGTCTTTTTTTTTCATGAAATGTGAAGAAATGAATATTTTGTTCTCTTATTTCATTTTCAAGAAAGCCAGAAAATACTTTAATACCTGCTTTTTTTAGCTCATCAATACCTTTGCCTGATATTTTTTCAGAAGGATCTTTTAAACCTATAAAAACCTTTTCAATTCCACTTTCAATAATTGCGTGAGTACAAGGCGGCGTTTTGCCAAAATGACAACATGGCTCCAGCGTAACAAAGATTGAAGCATTTTTAGGTGAAGCTTTGCACGAATTGAGGGCATTAATTTCAGCATGGTTTTCACCATATTTTTCATGAAATCCTTGCCCAATAATTTTTCCATTTTTAATTATTATTGCTCCAACCATGGGATTTGGTGAAACCCATCCTTGACCTTTTCCAGCCAATTCCAGAGCAAGTTTCATTAAATCATTGGGATTAGACACTCGAAAGAAGGTGACCTAATTTATCTTTTTTTGTTTTTAGATATTTTTTTGTGTGAAAATGAGCTTCAAATTCAATTGGGATTCTTTTTGTTACTTTTAGGCAATGCCCTTCGAGACCTACAATTTTTTTTGGATTGTTCGTGAGAAGTCTGATTGTTGTCAGTCCTAGATCTTTAAGAATTTGTGCTCCAATTCCATATTCACGTAGGTCGGCTTGAAAACCTAATTTCTCATTAGCTTCAACTGTATCAAGACCTTCATTTTGTTGAAGATTGTAGGCTTTAAGCTTATTTATTAAGCCAATACCTCGACCTTCTTGCCTCATGTATAAAATTACTCCTGAACCATTTTTAGAAATAATATCCATTGCAGAATGAAGTTGTGCTTTGCAGTCGCAATGAATAGAAGAAAACACCTCACTAGTCATGCATTCAGAATGGACTCTAACTAAAACATCTTTTTTATTTTGGATGTCCCCATAAATAAGTGCAATGTGCTCAAAAGCATCAATAATATTTGAAAAAATGACAACTTTGAAGTTTCCAAATTCAGTTTCTAAGTTTGTTTCAACTTCTCGTTTAACAAGTTTTTCATTCATTCTCTTGAAGAAAATAAGATCTTTTATGGAGATCATTTTCAAGTTATGTTTTTTTGCGAATTTTTCAAGATCGGGGAGTCGAGCCATTGTTCCATCTTCATTTATAATTTCGCAAATTACAGCTGCATTATTTAGACCCGCCAATTTTGTTAGATCAATTGAGGCTTCAGTGTGACCGGCCCTAACAAGTGTACAACCGTCTTTTGCAAGAACTGGAAAAATATGACCTGGTCTAGAGAAATCTTTAGCTTTAGATGACGATGATGCCAATGCTTTACATGTTGCTGATCTATCATGTGCGGAAATGCCAGTGGATGTGCCAATTTTATAATCAACAGAGGCTGTAAAATTGCATTGTGAGTGGTCGGCATATTTTTGATCTGATAAATTGAGATCTAGCGATTTTGCAATATTTGATGATAATGGCACGCAGATCAATCCGCGTGCTTCTTTCATCATGAAATTAATTTTTTCTGGGTCAGCAAATTCAGCAGCTATTATCAAATCGCCTTCATTTTCCCTATCTTCGTCATCAACGACAATGATCATATTGCCGTTTTTAATCTCTAAAATTGCATCCTCAATTGAGCTGAACATTGTATTTATACTTCAAAACGCCAGAAACCGTTGATTGAAAAATCTCCGAGTAGATCTTTAATTAGTTGTTCTGGATTTTTCACAAAAGCTTGTGTCAAAAGAGAATTTTCTTCTCTGAATTTCTTCTCTTTTCCTTTCATAATTTGTTCAAGCATATTTTCAGGTTTTCCTTCATTTAGAAGTTGTTCTTTCCAAATTTCCTTTTCTTTTTCAACAAGATTTTGATCCACGTCTTCAGGAGATACAACCGTAGGATTCATAGCTGCAATATGCATAGCAATGTCTTTTGCTAGATCTTGGTCACCGTCAGAAAGAGAAACCAATACGCCGATTTTATTATTTGAGTGGACATATGAGTTTACGTTTTTACCTTCGACTACCTTCTTGTCTTTGATCTCAATCTTTTCTCCCATTTTTATTCCCAAATCGCTTAATAGATCGCTCAGATCTGTATCTTCTCCTTCTTCAAGAAGTTTTTCAGCCATTTTTTGAGCTGACTCAATAAAGTCATCGTTTTTTGCAACAAAATCTGTCTCACAACCAAGAGAAATAATGGCTGATTTATTGTCTTTTGAGGCTATAGCAACAACTCCAAAGGCAGTAGTTCTGTCGGATCTTTTTTCAGCTGAGGCTTCTCCCTTTTTTCTTAATATTTCAATGGCTAATTCTTCGTCGCCATTTGATTCTTCTAGAGCTTTTTTACAAGCCATTGTTGAAACGCCTGTTTTCTCTCTGAGATTTTTAATTTGTTCTAGTGTTATTGTCATTTAATGAAGGGTTAATAGAAATATTTGATTGATTTGGTGTGTTTTGGATTGTTTCTTCTTTTTTTATTTCCTCCGCTGGAAGGGATTGAATTCTTTTTGCCTCTTTAATTTCTTGAATTTGTTTTGATGCATCAACTAAGTCTGAAACAAAAATTTCTAAAGGAATTTTGGAAATTAATCCGGATAGCCCAGGAATTTCTAGTTTTTGACCTTTCCAAGCTTTTAAACCTGCAATAACGATAAAAATAAAAAAAAGGACATATAGAATTATCCCAATCAGTCCATTAACAAATGCTGTAATTACTACTGGGAAAATAAATATAAAAGTTGAGAAAGCACCCATTTTTGCATGCCAGAGGTGAAATGGATTTTTACCTTTGATGAGCGCAGTAATTAAGAATACTCCTGGAATATATGCTAAAGCAGCTAGTATGTTGTCTTCTGGAGATGGAGTATTAGTTTCCATTAGAATTAGGTTCTAGATTTTTGTCCTTCTAATATTGAATCACTGATTTTTGAGAATAAAAATGAGATTGATTTTATTGCATCGTCATTAGCGGGAATAATGTAGTCAACATCCTCAGGGTCCGAATTGGAATCAACTACGGCAACTACTGTTGCACCAATTATTTTTGCTTCTTTGACCGCAATTCGATCTCGATTAACATCTAAAACGAATACAACATCTGGTTTTTTTTCTAGGGTTACGACACCCCCCAAAGCTTCTTTAAGTTTTCCGATTTCTTTTTTGAAACCTTGAATTTCTTTTTTTGTGTATTTTTCAAATTCACCAGATTCTTCTTTCTCAATCAAATCTTGAAGATATTTCACTCTAGAACGAAGCGTTTTGAAATTTGTCAATAGGCCTGGAATCCATCTTGATTTAACATATGGCATTTTGCATTTTTCAGCTTCTTGCTGGATAAGGTTAGATGCCTGTTGTTTTGTACTAACAAAGAGAATGGTTTTACCTTGTCGAGCAGCGTTTTGAAGGAATTCAGTTGCTGACATCAGGCCTTCAAAAGTCTTATTTAGATCAAAAATGTGTACACCATTCTTTTTTGTATAAATGTATTGTGCCATCTTTGGATTCCATTTCTCACTTTTGTGGCCGAAGTGAACAGCATGCGCCATCATGTCGCGCATTAACGTTTTTTGATCTGTCATAATCCTTGGGGTTAGCATCTCCATTTGTCATTTCTACTTGAGACCTTAAAAGGCAGGAAAAGCAGATCGAAATGGAAACTGGAATTAAATCAAGTGCAATTATACAAAGAAAAATAATATTTGCAAGAAAAAACCTGATATTGACCGGATTCACAAAATATGATAAGATTATAGGATCAATTTCAACAAATGGAAGAAACAAATAGCCAATCTGGACAGAATCAACAAAATGTAAATATGCAAACTGTTAATAAGACACAGTTAGGACAAACAATTGAACAGGCTCAAGGGGAAGAAAAGAAACCTACAATTGAAGAATTGCTTGAAAGACCGCTTGAAATTGAAATAGTTCTTCCTACTCAAGCTTATTTTCTTTCCGGAATTAGAGATTTCACCTTGAATCTTACAAAAAATTTAACAGGATTTTCTGAACAATGGGCATTTAGATTTCAGGCAGTAGTAGATGAACTTTGTAATAATGCAATAGAGCACGGAAGCGCTCCTGGTAAAGAATTGACAATTAAATTTGTAAGTATTAAAGCGACTTCATTGGAAGTAATTGTTGAAGATACGGGGACAGCAAATGAAAAAATGACGGCTGAACAGCTTACAAAACTGTATCAGGATAGAAAACAACTGATGATGAAACAATATTTAGGATTTAGAGGACGTGGATTGCCAAAAATTGTTGGAGAATGGACTGATGAAGTAATTTTTGAAGATTCGGAATCTGGTGGTATAAGAGTAAGAGTAAAAAAATATTTACGAAAGGAAGAGGACCAGCTATCCTCTGTACAGAGTGATCCTACTCACTTAGTTCTTAAATAAAAAATCGCCATATGACAGACGTATTAATAACAACAGAAGATGTACCATCAAGTGATCCAAATAAAAAAATTAAATTGATCCATATTGTTGGTCAGTTTGATGAGACAAATGTAGATGAAAAAGCAAAGCAAATTTATATGGTAATTGAGCAAGTGCCTCAAGGTTTGAATTTGATATTTGATTTCTCTGGTTTGGAATACATGAATAGTAAGTCAATTGGATATTTAACTGATTGGTACAGTAAAGTTTCCGCAACTGGTGGCAAATTGGTAATTGCTGCCGCAAGAGAAAACATTTTGGATATTTTGCAGGTTGTTGGGTTGACCCAACTTATAAATGCTTACCCAACTGTTGAGGAAGCAAAACTTGCCGTTTCTCAATAAGTCTGCCAAATTAAGTTGGCATAATATTGATAAATGCTTGATGATTTAAAGATTGCTATTGTTTGTGATTGGCTAACTGTTTATGCGGGCGCTGAAAGAGTTATTTTTGAAATTCATAAACTTTTCCCAAAGGCACCAATTTATACATCTTTGTATAATAAAGAAAAGTGTTTTTTATTTAAAGATGCAGATGTAAGAGAGTCTTGGCTTAAATATGTGCCTGGAGCAAGGAATTTTCATCAACTATTTTTGCCTTTCATGCCAAGGATATTTGAAGATATGGATTTTAGTGAATTTGATTTGGTGATTTCATCAAGTCATTCGGTTGCAAAGGGCATTATTACTAAACCGAATACTTTACATGTTTCGTATTGTCATTCGCCAATGAGATATGCTTGGGATCAATCACACGCATATGTAAAAAATTATAAGACATTCAGACCTCTTTCCCTTGTTTATAAGCCAATTTTACACAAAATTAGGATTTGGGATAAAGCTGCCGCTGATAGAGTTGATCAATTTGTTGCAAATTCGGATTTTGTTAAAGCCAGAATCCAAAAGTATTATAGACGTGATTCAAAAGTGGTGTTTCCACCCGTTGATTTATCTTTTTTTTCACCAGCAAATGAAAAAAGAGATGCTTATATTGCAGTTGGAAGATTAATTCCTTATAAAAAATTTGATTTATTGGTTCAGGCGGCCAATAAGTTTGGATTTAAATTGAAAATTGTTGGAGTTGGATCTGAGATAAATAAACTAAAGAAGATGGCACATTCAAATATTGAATTTTTAGGAAAAGTATCTGATCAGCGTTTGATGGAGGAATACCAAAAGTCTAAAGCGTTAGTGTTTCCGCAGTTAGAGGATTTTGGCATTGTTCCATTGGAAGCAATTGCATCTGGAACACCAGTAATTGCGTTTAATGGGGGAGGAGCAAAAGAAACTGTTTCTGATGGCGTTTCGGGTATTTTCTTTGATGAACAAAGTGTCGACTCGATAGGAGAGGCAATTAAAAGATTTGAGAAGAAGAAATGGGATGAAAATAAGGTTGCTAATTCAATTGAAAAATTTTCACAGGCACATTTTAAAGCTAAATTATTGAATTTTTTGGAGAAAGCTTGGACTGAACATCAAGAAATGCTAGCCTAAGTGTATGAAAAAAGTAAAAATAAGTATTCTCTTGGTGGTTATGGTTAGTTTATTGGCTTTTGTGGTGTCAACTGCATATGTATATAGTCTTGATGAGCCAAAAGCAAAGGCAATGGTTTTTTTGACTATTGGGCTTGATCAGAGAGAACTTGAAAATGAAGTTTCTTCATATGAAATTTTGCGTGCAACTGAGCATTTTGCTGATATTGTCTTGGGTTGGACAAATGAGCCATCCTTTGAAAATGAGCTTGAAGAAAGTTTGGGTTATCCAATTGATCTTATAGGTCAGAGACAAGAAAAGCAGAATTTAATTTATACCGTTTCAGTTGATTCAGAAAAAGTTAATGAGGAAGTATATGTGAAATTTATTGATTTATTGCAGTCGAGGTTAAATGAATATGGGCAAACAACAAAATCAGGTTACGTAATTGCTTTTAGTACTTTTTCAGAATTAGATTCAGGGAGATCAGAGTTTAGGTTTATTTCAGGTTCTGTATTAATGGCGTTTTTGTTGAGTGGCTTTATTGTATATTCAATAGATTATGCTTCTAAGAATAGGAATTGATCTAAGACCCTTACTTGATGAAAATGAAAGTGGGGTAGCCGTATATACAAGATCAATGCTTGATATTTTTATGAAGAAAAAAAATATTGTTTGTGATCTTTTCTATCAGTCGGCAATAGAGTCAAAAAAAATACAAAAACTATTTCCTGAAGCAAGACACATAAAAATTTCGAACACTTTATTTCACATTAAATCACTTTATAGATTCCAAAAATTACCGGAGAACTATTTTATAAAAAAACCTGATTTGATTTGGTTGCCTGACAGAAGACCTTTTTATATATCTTCTATTCCTCTTGTAATGACTATTCATGATCTTGTTCCTGAAAATAATCCAGAATCACTTTCACTTAAAAGTAAAATTTGGTTTAGAATATTTAGTTTGAATAGACTGTTAGAGTTATGTAATGGAGTGATTTGTCCAAGTTATACTACTGCTTCAGCTCTGAATTATAATTTGAAAAAAGTTGTGACTTATGAAGGGGCTGATCTAGCAAAGTCTGAAAAACAAATAGCTAAAGTAGAAAAGAAAACACCATTTTTTTTAGTCATTTCGCCTGCAGACCCGAGGAAAAGATTAGATTGGGTTGAAAAAATGGCAATTGAATTTCCCAAAGCTAATTTTGTAATAGCTGGATTAAAAAACAATGAAAGTAGGTTTAAGAGAAAAAGAATAAAAAAACTAAAAAATATAATTTTTCTTGGTCAGTTTTCTGAGCCAGAAAAAAAATGGTTATTAACTCATACCTTGGCTTTACTTGCATTAAGTAAAAATGAAGGATTTGATTTACCTGTTCTTGAAGCAGTAAAAGCTAAATGTCCTGTAATAATGAGTAATATTTCAGTTCATAAAGAACTTTATAAATCACCTGAATGTATTGTGTCTGATTTGTCAGATCTGAGATTGGCAATTTATAATGCAATTAAAAAAAGAGGCAAGATCCCAAAACCTAGGTGTGAATATTCTTGGGAGAAAGCGAGTGAGAAAGCTTTACTTTTTTTTCGTAGTATAGTCGTTAACGAAAATTGCTAAGGAAGTTGCGACAGGTACAGCAATGATAGCTCCAATTATTCCAAAGATTGAAAATCCCATTAACATTGAAAGTATTACAATAATTGGGCTTAATCCAACGGCTTTTTTCATGACTAGAGGAACAATTACGTTACCCTCTATCTGTTGTAATACAAGAATTAAAATCAAAACAGATAATGCAAGCCATGGAGATTGATTAAATGCAACAAGAAGTGCTGGGATTCCGGCTAATAGAGGTCCAATTACCGGAATGAACTCTGCTATACCAGCCATCATTGCTAAAGTAAGGGCATAATCGACCCCTAGGATCAATAAACCAACTAAAGTGAAGGCAAACATCACAAACACCAAAATCACTTGTCCTCTAAGCCAAAAACCAACTTTGCGTTTGATTGCTTCCATTTTTTCAACAATGTACTCACCGTGTTTTGAAGGGAAGAGAGAAATGAAAAATTCATCAACACCGTCTTCGTCAACAACAAGGAAAAATGTCAAAATTAAAACAAGAACAAAATTGAAAATGTTGTTGAATATTTTGACTATTACGCCAAGTGTGTTACCTGCGATATTTTGAAGTTCGCCACTTAGGGTTTCGAGATTGCCTTTTATCTGTTCAATAATCAAATCTCTATTTACATCTCCAAACATATCTTTAAGTATTGGCTGGAGAGTCTCAGAGAATGGGTATGAATTGTTAGAGTCGCTTGTCATTTTCACAATTAAATCAGAAATACTTCTTGCAAGTTCAATAATTTGACTCGCAACAAGAGGAATTAATTGAGAGATAAAGAAGCCAATAGCGGCAATTAATATGATATATATAAGAATTACGCTTACTGCACGAGGAATTTTATATTTTTGTAATTTATCTACTGTTGGATCAAGTGCTGCGGCAAAAAGAATAGAAATAAATAATATTAGTAAAATTGCACCAATTTGTTCAAAGATCCGTGAAAGAAGTATTAGGATTAAAACCACTAAAGTTGCTTTTGCTACGCTAATTAGAGAAAATTCAACTAAAACTTTTTGTACTTTTTCTTCGTGTGGTTTTTTAGGAACGTGAACTGCATCTTCATACTCTTGTTCTTGTTTTTTCTTCAAATTCTCAACTTGTTTTTTTAGGCGCGCCACAGTTTTTTTTGAAGTTTCAAGAAATCGTTTAAAATTATTTTTTTTCATTAACTTGTGATGGCTAAAAGAATTAAATTAACAAGGAACCAGGAAATTGTTGTTAAAATTAGACCTCCAATTGCGTAGGTGACAATTTTTTTACCTTTTTCTTTGTCGTCAGTTAGGCCACCGGCGATATAGAAATATGCGCCAATCATGATAAATAGAATTGATATTAAACCTGATAAAGCAATAAAAAATTGAAGAACATTTCTTGCAAAATATGGAATCATCCAATATTTGACTCTTCCTGTTCTGATAACACAAGTTAACCAGTAATCGGCAGCTTGAGAGTCGCTAGTGAGAATGTTTTTTATTTCCGTTTCATCAGTAGAACCATAAAAGAGCACATCCAATTGGTCATTACACTCTTTTACAGTAAGATTTTTTGCATCTTCGCTCGACGGCAAGATTGAAATTGATGCAAAAGAGGTTGGTGCAAAAGTAGTTAATGCAATGGAAGCTAGTAAAAAGATTGATATAATTCTTTTCATAATGCGTGAATTATTTTCATTTACTCAAATTTTAGCAATAAGGGCAAGTTTTCTTGAAAAAGTAAGGTGCCTAGTCTAAGCATATTTGAGCCTTCTTCAAGTGCAATTTGAAAGTCTTGGGTCATTCCCATTGAACAATATGGTAATGACCCCTGTAATTTTTTTAGTATTTTAAATTCTTGCTTGGCTTTTTTTAAATTTGGGCTGGCAATTCCCATGACACCTAATAGCTTTAAGTTTGGATTGGATTGGATTTCTTTTATTAACTTTGGGGCTTCGGATATAGAAATGCCACTTCTGTAAGTACTTCCAGAAATGTTTACTAGAATAAAAATAGGATAATTCTTTTTAATTTTTGATATTAAATCAACTTGTTTAAGATTTTCAACACTTTGGATGACGTCAAAATGTTCTACAATTTTTTTTATTTTTCGTGATTGTAGTTTCCCAATAAAGTGTTTTTCTAGGTTAGGCGGTAGTGATGGGAATTTTTCTTCTGCCTCGTTCAGTCTATTTTCTGCAATACTTTTAATGCCTGTTTTTTGCAACATATTTATTATTTCTTCAGGAGAATGACCTTTTGTAACAGCTACTAGCTTGAGATTTGGTTTGGTATCTGATAGTTTACCGATTGTTTTCATATAAATTATGTCAGCTGTTATAGCAATTGTAGGACGTCCGAATGTAGGAAAGTCAACAATATTTAATAGATTAATAGGTAAGAGACAAGCAATTGAGTCCGGAGTTCCCGGCACTACTCGAGATAGACTTTATCATATGATGGAGATTGATGGTTATGATTGCATTTTAGTAGATACTGGAGGTTTAGAATTCAGTAATACTGGAGATGATATTGAGGACAATGTACAAGAACAATCTAAAATTGCGATAGAAGGGGCAGATGTAATTTTATTTGTAATTGATATCAAGTCTGACTTAACATCTGCAGATTTCCATGCTGCTGATATTTTAAGAAAATCAAAAAAAACAGTAATTCTGATTGCGAACAAGTGTGATAACCCCACTCTTACAGAACAAAAATATAACTTATATGAATTAGGTTTTGGGGAACCAGTTGCTGTTACCGCTGTTCATGCTGCAGGTTTCAGCGAACTTACTGGAAAAATAGGTGATGATTTAAAAAAACAAGGTTTTAAAAGGACTAAAAGAAAGGAAGAAAATGAAAATATTATTAAAATAGCGTTTTTGGGTAGGCCAAATGTTGGAAAGTCTACAATGATTAATGGTCTTTTGGGTGAAGAAAGAGTGGTAACATCTAAAACTCCGGGCACAACCAGAGATTCAACAGAAATTCCATTTGAATATAATGACAATAAATTTCTATTAATTGACACTGCCGGTTTACGTAGGAGGGGAAAAATTGAAAAAGGGATAGAGAAATTTAGTATGCTCCGTACTTTGCAGTCTGTTGAATTGGCTGACATATGTATTTTACTTTTGGATATTGAGGAAGGCATTACTAATCAAGATTGTCATGTAAGTAACTATGTATTGGAGCAAAACAAGGGTTTAATAATTGTTGTAAATAAAATAGATCTTTTCTCTGGGGACGAAAGAGAAGAAAAAGAAAATTGGATGATTGCTGCTTTAAGAAAAAAAATGGCATATATACCTTGGGCACCCATTGTATTTACTTCAGCAAAGAAACACAAAAATATATTTAAAATTTTAGAACTCAGTGAAGAAATTGAAAAAGAGAGAAAAAAGGTCTTGAAACATGAAGATTTAAAGATTTGGCTAGAAGATGCTTTAACAAAACATCCTCCAAGAGGAGAAAGGGGGAAAAGAAGATTCAACGTCCTTGATTTAAAACAAACTGGAGAAAATCCACCGGAAATTACTTTTTACTGTAATTGGCCGGATATTATGCATTTTTCATATGGACGTTATCTGGAGAATGGATTAAGAGAAAAATTTGGATTTAATGGGACAAGCTTAAGTTTACGGTTTAAAAAAACTCGGTAATTCTTTTTTTCCAGGTGTTTTTTACTTCTTCTCTTATGTCTTTGTTGTGAAATTTTAGAATATTTTCTTGAATAATTGTTCCTGATTTATTAGTTAAATTATCTGATTTTTGTTTTGCTCTTGAAAGTTGCCAAGCCATCATTTTTTTCTCATATTTTTCTTTGTTTAAGAATTTTTCAATTTTCTCTTTCCATTTAATTTGTTTTTCAGTGCGTGGACGGAAATATCTTTTGTTTTTTGGTAAATTGTGAGGAAAATATTTCTTGATCCAATTTGAATTGATGTTTATTAATTCTTCGTAAATTTCAAAATCACCAGAGATTGGTTGCATGGTTTTCAGCCAATAAGCCAAATAAATGTCAAAAGGTTTTAAAGTAAGATTTTCAAGGTTTAAATTGCTTTCGCAAATATAAAAGCTTAAACAAAAACGTTTTTCAATTTTTGCACCATGTCTTCGCACTCTGAAAATGTGAGTCAAAAATGTAAAAAATGCTCTGGCAATAAAAAGTTTTCCTTTTTTTGTGACAATAAATAAGTCGATATCGCTATTATAATTTGTGTCATTTATTGGAAGACTGTTGCAAACACAAACCAATTCAACAAATGGACATATTGAGAACAACCATTGAAATTTTTTAACTCTTTTCCAATATTTTTTGGACCTGGTTATTTTGTCGTAAAAATTTAGAAAGAATTTTTCATCACCTTGAAGTGAATAAAAACCATCATGAACTGTAATTAGTGGGCTCTCTTTTAAATAAATATCAATTTGTCTTTCATCAGGTGGCATTATGAAAAGATGTTCTGAAATTTCATCTCTAGTTAAAGGGATCCCAAAAATATCAAAGTAAGCCAGTGTTGCAATTACTGCTTGTTTGGTAGACATCGATGAGGGAAAATCATCCATAGTTGCAGTTATTAAGAGCTTAGCATACCATTGAAGGGTCAATAAGTCATTATGCTATCAAAAAAGATTGAATCTCTACTTGCAAGTTTACCATCTAAACCTGGTGTTTATAAGTTTAAAGATGAAGAGGGGAGGGTTTTGTATGTTGGTAAGGCGAAATTTTTGAATAAAAGGGTTAGATCATATTTTAGAAACTCTAAAGAATTTCCAATTCGAACAAAAAAGCTTGTTGAAAATATTGCGGATATTGAGTGGATTGAGGTTGAAAGTGAGTGGGAGGCTTTAGTGCTGGAAAGTAATTTGATTAAAGAATTTAGACCAAAATATAACGTTTTATTAAAGGATGATAAAAATTTTGTTTATATAAAAATTACAAAAGATGAAGATTATCCTAGGGTGAAAATTGTTAGAAAAGTTGAAAAAGATAAGGCAAGATATTTTGGCCCAAAAACTTCAGCACATCAGGTTGAAAAAACTTTGACACTTTTACAAAAATTATTTTTATTTAGAAGTTGTGATTTGGAAATGAAATGGACTGGTAGAAATACCATTGTGACAAAAAAAACAATTGCGTATCCATGTTTGGATTTTCATATTAAGAGATGTAATGCACCTTGTACTTCCAATGTTTCTCCGGAGGAATACATGGAAGGGATCAAGCAGGTTGAAAATTTTTTAGATGGCAAAACTGCGGAAATTGAAGAAAAAATGAAAATTAAGATGGCTGAATGCGTAAAAAATAAAAATTTTGAAAAAGCGGCAATTTTGAGAGATAGACTTTCGGCAATTTTGAATATGCAAAAAAAACAATTGGTTTCTTCCCCTGCCGGAGAAAATTTGGATGTAATAAATTTTGTTTTAGAAAGAGGTAAAGCATATTTTAATTTATTTGAGGTTAGAGATGGTAAGCTGACAAATCAGGAAAACTTTTTGGTTGATGCACCCGGATTTGAAAGTGGGGATGAAAGAAATGCTCAAATTGTACTTGAAAGTTTTCTTTTTCAATATTATTTAAAAGCTATGAATCCGCCTGAAGAAGTAATTGTACCTTTGGGATTAGATGAAAAAGAGTTTTTTATTGATTGGTTAAGTGAGGAATGTGGACGGAAAATTACAGTGTCGATTCCTCAAAAAGGGAATAAAATAAAGCAATTGGAATTGTCGAAAAAAAATGCCATAAGTTTTTTCAAACAACAGCAGGCAAGATTTTATAAAAATGAAGAGAGAGATAGAGATGCCTTGAGGGAATTGAAAGACGTTTTGAGTTTAAAGTCAGAACCCAAAAGGATTGAGTGTTATGACATTTCTCATTTGGGTGGGACGGATACGGTGTCTTCCATGGTAGTTTTTGAAGATGGAAAACCTAAGTCAGCAGATTATAGAAAATTCAGATTGAAAAGTATTGAAGATGGCGAAATTGATGATTACAAATCAATGAAGGAAACTTTAGAAAGGAGACTTAAAAAAATCAGTATAGGCCCAAAAAACGTTCAGATTAGAAGGGCAAATGAAAAGAATAGGCAAAAGGTTGAAGAATTACAAATAAATAATTACGAGCTTGAAAAATTGGAAGATATTGAAAATTATTATTTGGCTTATATGAACAAGAAACCTGTTGGGATGGTAGCTGCTGTTCCTTTTAAAGGAGAAGTACACTTAATAAAATCGCTTTTTGTGTTGCCGGAATTTAGAGAAAATGGAGTTGGCTCTAAACTGATAAAATATATAGTAAATAAAATTAAAACTAAACGATTTTACTTAGGGTGTTATGAAGATAATGTAGATTTTTATGAAAAAAGTGGTTTTGAAATAATAAAAACCTATCCAAAGGGAATGGCTGATGAATTTGAGAGATACAAATCAGTTTGCACAAAAGGTGAAAGTGTAGTTTTGGCTTTGGATCCAAAGAAAGTAATTGATTCTTCATTCGAAACAAAACCAAATTTAATTGTAATTGATGGTGGGAAGGGACAGTTATCAGTAGCAAAAAAAATTATGGACGAATTGGGATTGAATATCCCAATGATTTCTTTGGCGAAACGTGAAGAAGAAATTTTTATCCCTGGTGCGAAAAAATCAAAAATTTTGCCAAAGAATTCAGAGTCATTGAAGCTTTTACAAAGAATTCGAGATGAAGCCCATAGATTTGCTATTAGTTATCAGAAGAATACAAGAAAAAAGCATTTAACTTTTTCAGAATTAGACAATATCGAAGGTGTTGGAGAAAAATTAAAAATGAAATTATTAAAAAAATTTCGTTCTGTTGAAGTGATAAAAACTGCAAAAAAAAGCGACCTTCATGAGTTGACTGGAGAAAAAATAGCGAACAATATAATTTCACATTTTAATAAATAAAAATATGGCTACATATCAAAAAATAATTGATGATTTAAAAAATTCTATGCTTGCGAAGGATGAATTAAAAACTTCAACTTTAAGAATGGCAAAAGCAGAAATCATGAAAGTTGAGAAAAGTGGGGTAGATGTTGAAATTAGCGAAGATATGATTAATCAAGTAATTAAGAAAATGGTTAAGCAAAGAATAGATTCGGCTGAACAATTTAAACAAGGCGGAAGAAACGAATTAGCGGAGAAAGAGGAAAGAGAAATTGAATTATTAAAAACTTATTTGCCTGAAGAAATGTCCGAAGAGGAAGTTAAAGAAGTGGTTAGAAATACAATCACTGAGTTGAATATTTCAGGAAAATCAGAAATGGGGAAACTTATGGGAATGGTTATGGGAAAGCTAAAGGGCAAAGCAGATGGAACTTTGGTAAAAAAAGTTGTTGAGTCTGAACTTGAATAATTGGTGCCGAAGGTGGGACTTGAACCCACACTCCCCGAGAGGAACGGGATTTTGAGTCCCGCGCGTCTACCAGTTCCGCCACTTCGGCTTAGATTTTTTTTACACTATTTGGACTTTTGAAACAATATGCTATTGTAATTGTCGCATATTTTAATCAAGAAATTATGAATAAAAAGTTACACTCAATATTTATTGGTTTAAGTTTTTTAGCAATTGGTTTAGCTGTTGGCCTATATATTAACGGAGAAGCAAAAGGTTTAAAAACAAATGTTTTAGAATCATCTGGTACAACACCCGAGCCTCAAAAAGAATCTTTTGAGTTTGTATCTGTGAGTGCTGATGATGATGCATTTATTGGAAATGAAAATGCTCCTGTAACTATAGTTGAATTTAGTGATTATGAGTGTTATTACTGCCATATTTTCCAGAATCAGACTTTTCCAATGATTTATAATGATTATATTTCAAAAGGTTTAGTGAAATTTGTGTATAGAGATTTCCCATTTACTCAACATCAGTATGCTAATTTGGCCGCTGAGGCTGCAGAATGTGTGGGTGAGAGTGGAGATGAAAAATATTTTCAGATGCATGGTATGATTTTTGCAAGACCGGATGAATGGGTAGGAAGTGAAGATGGGAAAAGCGTATTTGTTGGTTTTGCAAAAGAAATAGGAATTGATATTCAGAGCTGTATTGATAATGGGGACATGAAAGATGAAATTGCTGATGATTTGGCTGCGGCAAGGTCATATGGAGTTGAAGGAACACCAACTTTCTTTATTAACGGATATAAAGTTGTAGGTGCTAGGGAATATGCACTGTTTAAAGAAATTATTGATAAAGAATTAAGCAAGTAATTAAATATTATGTTTTTTGATGAAGTTTCTGCCCAGTTTGAAGGTGGGAGGGGAGGCAATGGCTTCGTCAGTTTTAGACGAGAAAAATTTGTTCCCAAAGGTGCTCCAGATGGGGGTGATGGCGGTGATGGAGGAAATATAATATTGATAGCAGATGCAAATTTCAATACTCTGGGACATTTTTTAGGCAGAAAACATTTTAAGGCTGAGAAGGGGACTGACGGGCATAAAAAAAATATGGTTGGAGCAAAGGGAAAAGATTTGGAATTAAAAGTTCCTATTGGAACTGAGGTTTATGATGAAGAGACTAATGAATTAATTGGAGATTTGAAAAAAAATCATGAAAGACTTTTGATAGCAGAAGGTGGGAAAGGTGGTTTTGGTAACGCACATTTTGTGACGAGTGTAAGACAAGCTCCAAAATTTGCTGAAATTGGAGATAAGGGTGAAATTAGAAGAGTAAAACTGGAGTTAAAAATGGTTGCAGATGTCGGTTTAGTTGGACTTCCATCAGCTGGAAAATCCACTTTGATCTCACATGTGTCTGCTGCTAAACCAAAAATTGCAGATTATCCTTTCACCACTTTGGTTCCAAATTTGGGTGTTGTCAAATTAGACAAGTTTGGAGGAAGCGAGGATCAAACTTTTGTAATTGCTGATATTCCAGGTTTGATAGAAGGTGCAAGTGAAGGCAAAGGATTAGGCCATAAATTTTTAAAACATGTTTCAAGAACTGCAATTTTAGTGTTCGTATTAGATCCATTTTCTTATGACGGTAAAATTATTGAGGATCAATTTTCAATTTTAAATAAAGAAATAAAAAAATACAGTAAGGATTTGCAAGAAAAGGACCATTTTGTTGTAATAAATAAAATTGACGCAATTCCAGATGAAGACAGGCAGGAATTTATAAAAAGTTTTTTGAAAAAAAATCCAAAAGAAAAGTCAAAATTAAGATTAATTTCTGGTGTGAGCGGTGAGAATTTGGATTCTTTTATGAAAGAATTGTGGAATTTAATTGAAAAAAACAAAATAATTGATGTTGAAGGCGCGGAGGAAGAGAACATATACGTGCCATTAAAATTGATTGATGATCATTCGTTCAAAGTTGAAGAGATGTATGAGGTTGGTTTAAATGATTTTACTCCCAAAATTTGTGGACAATTAATATCAAAAGATGCAAAAGAAAAAAGAAAGTTATTTAATGTTGATGGAAAGAGAATTCAGCAAATTTCAAGAATGACTAATGTAGATCAGGAGGATGCAGTAAGAAGAGTCTATAATGTCATTAAAAAAATGGGGATTTCAGATGAGTTAAAAAGACAAGGTGCAATTAATGGAGATTTGTTTAAAATAGAGGAGCATATTTTTGAATATCACGACATATAATGAAATTAATCTGTGGTTTAGGAAATCCGGGGGAGAAATACAAAAACAACAGGCATAATGTTGGATTTATGTTTTTGGATCGCTATGCCGAATTAAATGGATTCGATTCATTTGCTGAAAAATGGAATGCTTTTATCTCTGAGAAAGGGAATGGTGAAAAGAAAATTGTTTTATTAAAACCGAATACCTACATGAACTTGTCCGGAGATGCGGTTTTAAAATTTATGAATTTTTATAAATTAAATGTGAGTGATTTAGTCGTAGTATTTGATGATATTGACTTGAATTTAGGAGATTTGAGGTTGAGAGAAAAGGGTTCTGCAGGAACACATAACGGCATGAAATCAATTGTTAATGTTTTGGGAACAGATGAATTTACTAGATTGAGAGTTGGAATAGAGTCTAGAGGAGTATCTTCACCTTCAGAAATTGATATTGCGGATTTTGTTTTGTCTAATTTTTCTGAGGAGGAATTACCAGTAGTAAAGAATGCGATTGATGAGGGGATAAAATTATTAGAAAATTCACTTGCTTAATTTGAGATTTACCCTTAAAGTTTCTCGGCAAAATAAGAAAATAATATGTTTGCAGTAATATACATCGGCGGGAAACAGTATAAGGTTCATGAAAAGGATGAAATCGAAGTTGAGTTAATGGATGTTGAAGTTGATAAAAATGTAAAAATAAATGAAGTGTTGCTTTTGGGCGAAGAAAACGGAGAAAACGTTAAGATTGGAACACCTTATGTATCTGGAGTTCATGTTGAATGTAAAGTTATGGAGCATGGGAGGGGTGAAAAGATAAGAGTTGTTAAATTTAAACCTAAAAAGAGATATTCAAAGGTGCAAGGTCACAGACAAAGTTATACAAAACTAAAAGTCCTTAAAATATCTGCAGTCCAAAAGAAGGCTGTTGCGAAAAAAGAAGATAAAACTAAGGAAGAGCCAAAAGAATAGATTCTAGTTGTTTTGGCAACTTGGCAGTAAAAGTTTTACTGTCTATTTTAATTGAATATGCGTGAAGGAATTGTCTCTTTAAGCTATGTTTCTTTTCAAATACTTTGTTGATTTTTTTATTGCCATATGTTTTGTCACCTACAATTGGGTGACCAATGCTAGCCATATGAACTCTAATTTGATGAGTTCTGCCAGTTTCAATGTTGATTTTTAATAGGGAGAATCCAGAAAATTTCTTTATTATTTCAAAATTGCTAATTGCATTTTTCCCGGAAAAGTTTATAGACATTCTTTTCCTGTCAGATGTGCTTCTTTTTATTGGGGCGTCAATTTTCCCTGTGTCTGTTTTTGGAGTGCCAGAAACTAAAGCATAATAAATTTTTTCTACCTTCCTGTCCTGAAATAATTTTGAATATTTCTGATGCGTTTTATCATTTTTTGCAATAAGTAAAACACCTGAAGTGTCTTTATCTAATCTATGTATGATTCCGGGACGTAATACGCCTCCAATCCCACTTAGATCTTTTGAGTGGGAAAGTGCAGCATTTACAATTGTTCCGGAAAAATGACCAGAAGAATCAGGATGAACAACAATTCCTGCTGCTTTGTTGATTACTAGTATATTTTTGTCTTCAAAAATAATATCTAAGGGAATGTTTTCAGCTTTAATACTTGTAGTTATAGGTTCTGGAATTCTATAAGAAATTCTATCACCTTTGTTTAATGTAATGCCAAATTTTGAAACTTCTTTATTGTTTACTCTTATATGCCCATTTTTTATTAATTTTTGCACGTAATTTCTTGAAAGCTTTAGTTCTTTGGCAAGAAATGAGTCTAATCTTTCATTATAAATTTTCTCACTAATTGTTTTTGTTTGAAATTGCATTGAAATTTGCTAGGTGCTAATCTTTTTGAGCTAATTTTATCAGATTTTTTTGATTTTGATATGGTAGTAAATACAAATTCAGATGAGGTAATTAAAGTGTTGAGTAAAGGAGTCGCAGAAGTTTTGGTTAAAGAAGAATTAGAGAAGAAGTTAAAAAGTGGGAAACAATTGATTATTAAGTTGGGAATTGATCCAACTGGTTTTGATTTACACCTGGGGCATATGGTTGTAGTTCACAAATTAAAAGAATTCCAAGAATTAGGACATAAAATAATTTTAATATTTGGAAATTTTACGGGTCAAATTGGAGATCCTTCTGGAAAATCTGAGGCAAGACCACTTAGAACTCAGGCTGAATTAGAGCAAAATGCAGTTCACTATTTGAAACAAGTATCATGCATTTTAGACATTGATAAGGTTGAAACCAGGTGGAATGCAGATTGGCTTTCAAGTTTGAATTTTGCAGATGTTATTCAGTTGGCATCAAATTTTACTGTTGCACAGATGTTAGAACGTGACATGTATCAAGAAAGAATAAAGCAAAATAAACCCATATCAATGCATGAATTTATGTATCCATTGATGCAAGGGTATGATTCAGTTGAGTTAAAGGCTGATGTTGAAGTTGGTGGTACGGATCAAACATTTAACTTACATGCAGGTAGAACTTTACAAAGAGCTTATGGTATGGAACCGCAAGCAATTTTGACAGTTCCAATCTTAGTGGGCACAGATGGATCAATAAAAATGGGAAAAACTACAGGTAATTACATTGGAGTAGATGATGCACCTGAGGAAATGTACGGGAAAACAATGTCAATTCCGGATGATATTTTATTAGATTATTTTGAACTTGCGGCAAGAGTGGATGAGAATAAATTGATAGATGTGAAGAAAAGGTTGAAAAAAGGAGATAATCCCAGAGATTTAAAGATGGAATTAGCTAAACGGATTGTGACTTTATATCATGGTGAAGAAGCAGGAAAAAAGGCTGAAAACCATTTTAAAACAGTTTTCCAAAATAAAGATATCCCTGATGAGATTGAAATAGTAGAGATTCAGGGCGAATCATGGAATATAGTTGATTTAATATCTGAACTGGGTCTTTGTCCATCTAAGAGTGAAGGAAGACGTATGGTTGTTCAAGGTGGAGTGAAACTGAATTCTGAAAAAATTGAATCAATAGAAGAAACAGTTAAGCTAAATAAGGATGGAGTGCTAATACAAGTTGGAAAAAGAAAATTTAGAAGGGTTATACCTATTTAAATGATCGATTCTAGGTTAAATTCAACAATTCTAGGAACTAAGGATTCTTACATTTTGAAGCTCAGGAAAATGGGTATTTTTACGATTAAGGATTTACTTTTATATTTCCCAAGAACTTATGTGGATGAACAAGAGTTTACAAGAATTAATGAAATGAGAACTGATCAGGTTAATGTAGTGAGAGGAAGAATTAAATCTATTTTTAATAAACCAACCAAAACTGGTAAAAGCATGACTAGAGCTATTATTGAAGATGAAACTGGTGAAGTGCCAGTTATGTGGTTTAATCAAACACATATTAAACAGATGTTTTATTCAGGAAGCGAAATAATTTTAACAGGAAAATTAAAGTATGAGCGTGGAAGAAGTATGCTAATGAGCCCAAAATATGAAAAACCTTCTGAAATTTTGTTACACACTGGAAGAATTGTGCCGGTATATCATGAAAGTGAAATAATCACTTCAAAATGGCTAAGGGAAAAAATTCATAAAATTATTAAAGCCGCTGCATATTTTGAGGAATATATGCCAGAATCAATTTTAGAAAAGCATTCTTTGATGGGCATAAAAGATGCAATTCTTAATGTTCATTTTGCTAAAGATGAAGAGCATTTGAAAAAGGCCAGAGAGAGACTGGCTTTTGATGAACTATTTTTCATTCAATTTAAAGCATTGAAAAGAAAGTTGTTGTGGCAGGAGAAAATGAGTTATGAAATTACAAATAACTCATTAGATATTTCAGCATTTTTAGGAATTTTACCGTTTGAACTTACAAATGCACAAATACGTGTGATTGATGAAATCATGATTGATTTGAAGAAACCATATCCAATGTTGAGGTTGGTTCAAGGGGATGTTGGAGCTGGCAAAACTGTTGTTGCAGCCGCCGCTGTTTTTGCAATTAAACAAATGGGAAGACAATCGGCAATAATGGCTCCAACTGAAATTCTTGCTAGACAGCATTATAAGGGGCTTGTGAGCTTATTATCTTCATTTGGCTTTAATATTCAATTATTAACTGGTTCGACGTCAGAGGGTGAAAGAAAGCAGATATTAAAGCAATTGTCGACCGGGACTTGTGATTTAATAATTGGTACTCATGCTTTAATTCAGGAATCAGTTAAATTTTCAAATTTGGGCTTGGCTGTTGTTGATGAGCAGCATAGATTTGGAGTGAAACAACGAGAAACATTAAAAAGTCATGGTGCTCCGCATCTTTTGACATTAACTGCTACACCAATTCCAAGAACAATGGCCTTAACAATTTATGGAGATCAAGATCTTTCAATTATTGATGAGTTGCCACCCGGAAGAATGAAAATTGTGACAAGAATTGTACCCGAGAAAAAAAGGAGCGATGCATATTTTTGGGTTACTGATCAGATAAAAAAGGGAAGGCAAGTATTTGTTATTTGTCCGTTAGTGGAAGAATCTGAGGTTTTGGAAATTAAGGCCGCAACGGATGAATATGAAAGGTTAAAAAATGAAATTTTCCCTGAATTTCAATTGGCATTACTCCATGGAAGAATGAAAGCGCAAGAGAAGGATGAAGTTATGAATAGATTTGGGGCAGGGGAGATTGACATATTGGTATCTACTTCTGTGGTTGAGGTTGGAATTGATGTCCCAAATGCAAGTATTATGATAATTGAAGGTGCTGAAAGGTTTGGTTTGGCTCAATTACACCAATTTAGAGGGAGAGTCGGGAGAGGGGAGTGGCAATCATATTGTTTCCTCTTTTCAGATTCAAATACAAGCGATGCCTTGCAAAGATTAAGTTCTATGGTTAAATATAACTCTGGATTTGATTTGGCAGAAATTGATTTGAGTTTGCGAGGACCTGGCGAAGTGTTTGGAACAAAACAAAGTGGGATTCCTGATTTAAAAATTGCAAGTTTTAGTGATATCGAATTGTTAAAGAAAGTTCGCGAGGAGGCTTGGAAAATAGTAAAAGAAGATGTTCTTTTAAGCGGATTTTCATTATTACGACAAAAAATCGATGAAATAGGCGATAAAGATTTTTACGAGACGTAGTAAAAGTCATTTAAATAATTTTCGTCGCTTAAAACAATTGTTTTATGTGAAATTTATGTTGAATAGAATAGGTGATGAATAGGATTGTATGAATTTTGTAAAGGATCATTTATAAATAATTTCTTACTTAATACTATGCACAAGATACATTGTGCGGGATTATACTTTTGTCTAAATATCATCCCTTCCCTTTATATATAAATATTGACTTTAATTATCAGTCTAATAGTCCTTCTTTAGAAAATTTG
>Ga0180007_10000416_pt1 | contig 73219 bp, 53 predicted proteins | sample MM_PC_MetaG_FD_121122 | JGI IMG/M metagenome (GOLD analysis project Ga0180007, IMG submission 121122) | Groundwater microbial communities from the Aspo Hard Rock Laboratory (HRL) deep subsurface site, Sweden - MM_PC_MetaG | ecosystem: Environmental > Aquatic > Deep subsurface > Groundwater... | reverse complement strand
GACAATTCCTAATTCAGTTTACAAAACAATCAGAGTAAAGATCGCTGACGCGGCAGACGTAAATGTATCTGATGTATCAAACGCAGATTTTACGATTATGCCGAAATTCGCGATCACCTCACCAAACGGCGGAGAAGTCTGGGAAGTAGCCTCATCACAGGATATCACCTGGGTAACCACCGGAGACTGCACAAATGTAAAATTGGAATATTCAGTTAATAGCGGAACGAATTATACAAATATAATTGCCTCAACTCCGAATACCCAAACCTATGGCTGGACAATCCCGGATAATCTATCAATTGCTTGTAAGATCAGAATATCAGATGTGGATAATCCCACGGCAATTGATACAACTGATGGATTATTTAAGATCAGAGGCGCTTTGACTTTGACTTCGCCAAATGGAGCGGAGTCATGGAATGTAGCGGCTATTCAAAACATTACCTGGACGAGATTCGGCAGCATCGCAAATGTAAAATTGGAATATTCAACTAACAGTGGATCAACTTATCCGAATCTGATCATTGCTTCAACGGATGCTTCAGCATTAAGTTATGCCTGGACAATCCCGGATAATTTAGCAACAACAATTAAAGTGAAATTAACCGATACTGCTGACGCAAGTGTCTGGGATCAGTCAAATGCAGATTTTACGATCAAAGGGGCTTTAACAGTTATTGCGCCAAATGGCGGAGAGAATTTATTAGTCAGCAGCGCTTATAATATTACCTGGAACAGATTTGGAAGTATTGCTAATGTAAAACTGGAATATTCAACCAATGGGGGAATTACCTATCCAAATTTAATTATCGCGGCAACCGGCGCAGCTGCTCAAAGTTATGCTTGGGGTGTTCCGGATATTATTTCAACAAGTTTAAGAGTACAGGTAACTGATGTTGATAATGCGCTTGTTTTGGACAGATCAGATGCTAATTTTACAATCAAAGGGGTATTGGAAATTACCGCGCCAAATGGCGGAGAAATTTGGTTTGTAAATGAAGCACAAAATATTACCTGGATTAGAACAGGCTCAATTGCTAATGCTAAGCTAGAGTATTCAACTGATGGAGGCACAACATATCCGAATGTAATAACCGCGACAGTTAATGCAGCTTTAGGAACATATGCCTGGACAGTGGCTGACGCGATCAGCAGTCAGATTAAAATCAGAATTACTGATACATCAAACGCAACAGTAAATGATCAGTCGGATACTAATTTAAGTATCAAAGGAAAGCTTGTTTTAAATGTGCCGAATGGCGGGCAATTATGGATAGTTGGTGAATCAAGAAGTATAACTTGGACGAGAACCGGAAGTATTGCCAATGTAAAACTTGATTATTCAACAGACGGCGGAACATCATATCCAAATCCGATTATTGCTTCAACAGACGCGGCAAGCGGTACATATGCTTGGACAGTTAGTGACGCGATCAGCACAAGTGTCCGAGTAAGAGTGGCAGATGCCAGTGATCCTACGGTAAATGATGAATCAAATGCTGATTTTGAAGTAAAAGGATCCTTGACCGTAACCGCGCCAAACGGTGGCGAATCATGGGTAGTTGGCACAAGCAATAATATAACCTGGACCAGACAAGGAACAATCGCAAATCTTGAGCTGCGCTATTCGCTGAATGGCGGAACATCATATGATACAGTAATTATTGCCTCAACTCCCGGAGCAGCGCTTAGCTATGCCTGGACAATTCCCGACAGTATAAATGCCACAGTAAAAGTTAAAATCACTGATATCAGTGATTCCGCAGTTTATGATGTATCGAACGCGAATTTTAAGATCATCGGCGCATTTGTTTTAACCGCGCCAAACGGAGCAGAAGAATGGGTAGTGGGCACAAGTGAAAATATCACCTGGACAGTAGCAGGTTCAATTACTAATGCCAAACTGGATTATTCAATTAATAGCGGGGCAACATATCCAAACGCGATTATCGGCTCAACTGGAGCAGCGGGATTAAGTTATTCTTGGACAATTCCTAATTCAGTTTACAAAACAATCAGAGTAAAGATCGCGGATGCATCTGATATTAATGTGTTTGATGTGTCGAATGCTGATTTTACGATCATGCCGAAATTCGTGATAACCGCACCGAATGGCGGAGAAGTCTGGGAAGTAGCAGCATCACAGGATATTACCTGGATAACCACCGGAGACTGCACAAATGTAAAATTAGAGTATTCTGTGAATAGTGGAGCAACATATACAGACATAATTGCCACAACCCCGAATACCGAAACCTATGGTTGGACAGTACCGGATAATTTATCGATTGCTTGTAAGATCAGAATATCAGATGTGGATAATCCCACAGCAATTGATATCACAGATGGATTATTTAAGATCAGAGGGGCTGTGACATTAACCGCGCCAAATGGCTTTGAATCATGGAATGTTGCGGCTGTTCAAAATATTACCTGGACGAGATTCGGCAGTATAGCTAATGTAAAATTGGAATATTCGACTAATAGCGGGACGACTTATCCGAATCTGATTATTGCATCAACAGACGCAGCAGCATTAAGTTATGCTTGGACAATCCCGGATAATTTAGCAACAACAATTCGGGTAAAAATAACTGATACTGCTGATGCCAGTGTCTGGGATCAGTCCAATGCTGATTTTACGATCAAAGGCGCTTTGACCATGATTTATCCAAATGGCGGAGAGCAATTTGAAGTAGGAATCGCGGAAACAATTACTTGGAATCGTTTTGGAAGCATTGCTAATGTTAAATTAGAATATTCAACTGACGGTGGAACAACATATCCAAATCTGATTATCGCGGCAACCGGAGCCGGCAGCGAGAGCTATGCTTGGTCTCCTGCGGATAATTTATCGCAAACAGTAAGAATTAAAGTATCGGATGTGGATAATGCTCTAGTTTTTGATACTTCAAATGCTAATTTTACAATCAAAGGTAATTTGCAGGTAGGCGTTCCTAATGGTGGTGAAGTATGGTATGTGGGTGAAGCGCGCAATATTACCTGGATACGTAATGGATCAATCCCAACAATTAAACTGGAATATTCCACAGATGGCGGTTCAACTTATCCGAATATGATTGCTCCATCTGAAGATGCCAGTACCTTGACTTATAATTGGTCGGTACCGGATTCATTAGGCACAGGGATAAGAGTTAAAATCACAGACATATCTAATGCAACAGTTACGGATGTATCAAATAGTGATTTTACAATTAAAGGTACTTTAACTTTGGTCACTCCAAATGGCGGAGAAAGCTGGATAGTATCTTCTGCCCATAATATTACTTGGAACAGAACCGGGAGTATCCCGAATATTAAAATAGAGTATTCAACCAATGGCGGTTCAACCTATCCGAATTTGGTTATTGCCTCAACTGACGCGGGAACAGGTACTTATGCTTGGACAGTGCCAGACGCGATTGGAACACAGTTGAGAGTTAGAATCTCACAAACAACAGATGCAAGTGTAAGTGATATTTCAAACGCAAATTTTGTGATCAAAGGCGCGTTGCTTTTAACCGCACCAAATGGCGGAGAAGCCTGGGGTATTGGAACAAGTAAGAATATTACTTGGACGAGAACCGGATCAATTGCGAATGTTGTTTTAGCTTATTCACTGGATGGCGGTGTTTCCTTCCCAACTACAATTGTGGCATCAACTGATGGTTCAACCGGAAGCTATAGCTGGACAATTCCGGACAATCCAAATTCAACTGTAAAGGTAAGGGTTGCTGACGTATTAGATGCAACAGTATTGGATATAAGTGATACTAATTTTAAAATTGTGGGTTCACTTAATCTAACTCAGCCGGATGGAGCAGAGCAATGGGGTGTTGGGCAGTCAAGGAAAATATCATGGACAATGGTTGGCTCGATTGCCAATGTGAAATTAGAATATTCAATAAACAGCGGAGTCAGCTATGATTATTTAATTATTGCATCAACTCCTGCCGGTGGTTTGGAATATTATTGGACAATTCCCGATAGAACAACTACAACCGCCAGAGTAAAGATATCAGATGCTTCGGATATATCAGTTGATGATCGCTCAATTGCTGATTTCAGCATACAGGCAATTTTCACAATCATCGCGCCGAATGGCGGAGAAGTCTGGACAGTAGCTGATTCGGAAGATATTACCTGGAGTACGATTGGTTCTGTGGCTAATGTGAAATTAGAATACTCAACTAATGGCGGATCAACATATGCTAATACAATTGTTGGCTCAGTATCGAATACAAATACATATGCTTGGGCAATACCAGACGCGCTGTATTCAACTGTAAGGGTTCGAATATCAGATGTAAATGATCCGCAGGCTTTGGATACTTCAAATGCTAATTTTAAAATCAGAGGTGATTTAACTCTTACCGCGCCAAATGGCGGAGAGACTATGATAGTAGGCACTAGCCAGAATATTACCTGGATACGCAATGGTTCGATTCCGATTATTAAACTGGAATATTCAGCGAATAGCGGAGTAACATATCCGAATAGTATAAACAATTCAGTGGATGCTTCCTTATTAACTTATGCTTGGACTGTTCCGGATAATATCGGGACGCAGTTAAGGGTTAAAATAACTTATACTCTGGATGCAACGGTTTATGATGAATCAAACAGTGATTTTACAATCAAAGGAGCTTTAAACCTAACAGTGCCAAATGGCGGAGAGCAATGGATAGTTGGCAGTGGTGAGAATATAACCTGGGCGAGAACCGGATCAATTGCTAATGTTGCTTTGGATTATTCAATGAATTCCGGAGGAACATATCCAAATCCGATTATTGTTTCGACAAATGCGGCAACAGGTACATATAGCTGGGCAATCCCAGACGCATTGAGTACCACTTTGCGGGTAAGAGTATCGAATACCGCGGATGCCAGTGTTAATGATGCTTCAAATGCTAATTTTATGATCAAAGGTTCCTTGACTTTAATATCACCCAATGGCGGACAGATCTGGTATGTAGGAACTACCCAGAATATTATCTGGACAATGACCGGCAGTATTCCGGCAGTTAAACTAGAATATTCAACTAATAGCGGCACAAGTTATGATAGTGTGATAATCGCATCTACTGCAGCAGTAGCGGGAACTTATGCCTGGAGTATTCCGGATGCGATTGGCGGTAATTCCAGAGTGAAGGTTACTGATACTGCTAATGCAACGGTTTATGATGAATCAGATGTTGATTTTACAATTAAAGGTGTTCTAGCTTTAAACGTACCTAATGGCGGTGAGGAATGGATTGTCGGTGCTAGTCAGAATATTACCTGGACGCCAACCGGAACAATCGCTAATGTGAAATTAGAATATTCAACGGATAATGGGGCAACATACCCGAATTTAATTATTGCTTCTACCGGCGGAATGAGCGGAACCTATGCTTGGGCAGTTGCCGATGCGATCGGTTCAAATCTTAAAGTCAGAGTATCGAATGTAAGTGATGCCAGTGTTAATGATACTTCTAATGCTGTGTTTAAGATAAAAGGTTCATTGCTTGTAACCAGTCCGAATGGCGGAGAAGCCTGGGGTGTTGCCAGCAGTCAAAATATAATTTGGACAAGAACCGGGACTATCTCAAATATCAGCATTAAATATTCAACAGACGGCGGTTCGACTTATCCCAATACAATAACTGCTTCCACTGATGCGGGAGCCGGCAGCTATGGCTGGACAATTCCTGATGATATATCTAGTCAGGTCAAGGTTGTGATAACTGATACAACTGATGCTACGGTTTATGATGCAACTAATGTTAATTTTAAGATTGTGGGAGTGCTGAATTTAACATCTCCAAATGGAGCAGAGGAATGGAATGTTGGCACAAATCATAATATTACTTGGACAAGAGTAGGGGCAATTGCCAATGTTAGATTGGATTATTCAACTAATAGCGGAACAACATATCCTAATTCAATTAGTGTATCAGCTCCGGCAGGTGCTTTGAGTTTTACATGGACAATCCCGGATTCGACTTCGACTACAGTTAAAGTCAGAGTAGCAGATGCTTCTGATATTACAGTTTTTGATACATCAGCAGCTAATTTTACGATCAAAGCCGGATTCACAATTACCGCGCCAAATGGCGGAGAAGTTTGGACTGTCAGTTCTTCGCATGATATTACTTGGACAACCGTAGGAAGTGTGACCACAGTTGTTCTGGAATATTCAACTGATGGCGGAACAACATTTCCGAGTGTAGTCACTGGTTCAGCGGCTAATACCGGATCTTTTCCTTGGACAATACCTAATTCAATTTCTTCCCAAGTTCGTGTAAGGGTAAGTGATTTTGCTAATGTTAATGCTAATGATATTTCTAATGCTAATTTTAAAATTCGCGGCAACATTAGTTTAACAGTACCGAATGGGTCAGAATCTTGGTTGGTAGGCGCGTCGAATAATATTACTTGGAGTATTGTCGGATCAATTGCTAATGTAAAAATCGACTACTCATCGGATAGCGGCTCAACATATCCGAATATAATAATTGCTTCGACCACTGCGGCATTGGGAACATATGCTTGGACTATTCCGGATAATTTAACTTTGAACGCGAGAGTTAAGGTCACTGACGCAACGGATTCAACAGTTTACGATGAATCAAATGCTGATTTTACTATCCGCGGCGGATTACAGTTAACAGCGCCAAATGGAACAGAACAATGGAGAGTAAATACCGCGGAGAATATTACTTGGTTAACCACTGGTTCGATTCAGAATATTTCGATGACATATTCAATCAATGGCGGATCAACCTATCCTAATGTTATCGCTGCTTCTGTAAACGCATCTTTGGGGGCTTATCCATGGGCAATTCCCGACGCGATCGGCAATCAGGTGAGAGTAAGAATAACGGATACAGCTAATTCAACGGTTTATGACAGTTCTGATGCTAATTTCTCAATCAAAGGTGTATTGCATCTAGATACGCCAAATGGCGGAGAAGTGCTGGAAGTTGGCTCAAGCCGAAATATAACCTGGACAGTTACTGGTTCAATTTCCAATGTTAAATTGGAATATTCAGTTGATGCCGGGGCAACTTATCCGAATGTGATCACAGCATCTTTGAACGCGGCTTTAGGCACATATGCTTGGAGTGTGCCGGATAATTTGACTACACAGGCTAGAGTGAAGATAACCAATCTATCAGATCCAACTGTATATGATCAGTCAGATGCTGATTTTGATATTATTGGTCAGCTGATTATTTCAGCGCCAAATGGCGGGGAAGTTTGGCCAGTAGGTACATCCCAAGCAATTTCTTGGGTAACCATGGGTTCAATTGTCGATGTTAAATTAGATCTATCGACAAATGGCGGAGTTACTTATCCCACGGTTATAACAGCAAGCACAGCGGCGAATATTGGTTCATATAGCTGGATGATTCCGGACGCGATATCGATTGCTGCCCGGATAAAAATATCGGATATCAGTAATCCATCGGTAGTTAATGATGTATCTGACGCGAATTTCAAAATCAGAGGTAATCTGACATTAACCTATCCAAATGGCGGAGAAGTTTTGCTGATAAATGATAATCGAAATATTACCTGGACACGCTTTGGTTCAATTGTTAACGCGAGAATCGATTATTCGAAAGACGGGGGAGGAACATTCCCCTACTCGATTATTGGTTCAGTAAACGCTGCATTGCAGACTTATGCTTGGAATGTGCCGGATGACCCAGGAACCTTGATCAGAGTGAAAATCGCGGACGCGGCGGATTTATCTGTATATGATGTTTCTGACGGAAACTTCATTATTCGCGGTGGATTCAGCATTATTACTCCAAATGGCGGCGAGCAATGGACAGTTAATTCAGTGCATGATATTACATGGACAACATTTGGAACGATAACGAATGTGCGTTTATCGTATTCAAGTAATAATGGTTCTAATTGGACATTGATTACTGCTACAGTTCCTAATATTGATTTGTATTCATGGACAGTCCCGGATAGAATCTCTGAGCAATGTCTGGTAAGAGTATCCGATGTTAATGACAGCGATGCGAATGATCTATCAAATGCCGCATTTAAAATCATTGGAACTTTGACATTGACAGCGCCAAATGGGGCAGAGCAATGGGGTGTTGCTACAGCCCAGAATATTAGCTGGACAATGAATGGAACAATCGCTAATGTGAAATTAGAATATTCAACTAATAGCGGAGCAACATATCCGAATTTGATCATCGCCTCAGCAGCCGGCGCGCCGCTAAATTATGTTTGGACAATTCCGGACGCGATTTATAATACTTTGAGAGTAAGAGTTTCTGATGTTTTGGACGTGAATGTTTATGATACATCAGATGCTGATTTTAAAATCAAAGCTGATTTTACTTTATTGGTGCCAAATGGCGGAGAAACATGGGTAGTAAATTCCGCTCAAACCATATCCTGGACTTCATCAGGAACAGTACCGAATATCAGACTGGATTATTCCTCTAATGCGGGTGCAAGCTGGACTGTAATATCATTGTCCCTGGCTAATGCAGGGTCATATTCCTGGACAGTTCCGGATGCTATTTCTAGCCAATGTAAGATCAAGGTAGCTAATGCGGCTGATACCAGTGCTTATGATGAATCAAATAATAGTTTCAAGATCAGAGGTGATTTGATCTTAACCGCGCCAAATGGCGGAGAAACATGGGCTGTGGGCGGTGTAAGGGTTATTACTTGGAATAGAGTCGGATCAATTGCTAATATATTGGTTGAATACTCAGATAATGGCGGAACAAATTTTGTGCCGATCATTGCTTCCACCCCTAATACCGGATCATATGCTTGGACAGTACCGGATTCAATTACAACTCAGGCTTTAGTGAGAATCACTAATCTTGCTGATCTAACGGTAACGGATACTTCGGCAGCGGTATTTAAAATCCAAGGCAGTTTCATGATTAGCTCCCCAAATGGCGGCGAAGGCTGGAGAGTTGGAACTAATCAGAATATTAATTGGACCTGGAATGGAACATTACCGTTTGTTAAATTGGAATATTCAATTAATAGCGGATCTACCTATAATTTAATAGCGGATAATTTACCGAATGTGGGAACCTATTCATGGTTAATTCCAGATGCTGTAGCCGGAACTTGTAGAATAAAAGTATCTGATCCTAATGATTCACAGGCTTATGATATATCCAATGGTGATTTTCGGATCCGCTGCGGATTTACGCTGAGTACGCCAAATGGCGCGGAACAATGGAGAGTCGGTTCAGTGCGTAATATTACTTGGGCCAGCGTGGGAACAGCGCCAACAGTTACTTTGCAGTATTCTCGCGATGATTTTGTAACTGATATCCAGCCGATTGTCAGCAATCAGGTAAATGTCGGCAGTTATGCTTGGACAATTCCGGATGCAATATCAGATAATGTGAAAGTTAAAGTACTTGATTCCAATGATATCGGAGCTGCGGATTCTTCTAATGCTGTTTTTAGAATTACCGGAGATTTTACAGTAATTGCGCCAAATGGCGGGGAAATGTGGAATGTAAATGATATTGAAAACATTACCTGGACCTGGCTGGGAACAATGTCCCAGGTGAGAATTGAATACTCAGTTGACGGTGGCGCAAGTTATCCGAATATTATTTCAGCAACGAATAATGACGGAGTATATGAATGGCTTGTTCCGGATAGTATTACCGCCCAATTAAGAGTGCGGGTCAGTGATTTAGCAGATTCAACGGCTTATGATACATCCAATGGCAATGCTAAGATCCGAGCGTTTTTTACAATGCTTACTCCTAATGGTTCAGAAATTATGACAGTTAACAATAGCTATGGAATCACCTGGAATAGTGTAGGCACAGTGGCTAATGTTGATCTGCATTATTCAACAGACGATTTCTTGACTGCTAATGGGATTGTCGGCTCAACGCCAAACGATGGGGCTCATACCTGGACTGTTCCAGATTCAATATCAACTACAGTTAAAGTAAGAGTCAAGAGTTCGACGGATAGCGATGCTTACGATATTTCCAATGCTAATTTTAAAATCCGAGGCGCGTTTACAGTTACTTCGCCGAATGGCGGGGAATTATGGGCAATTAATCAGGTCAGAAATATTACTTGGAACACCACTGGAACAATTGCTACTGTAAGAATTATGTATTCAACTAATTCAGGAGCAACTTATCTAAATACAGTTACCAACAGCGCGGTTAATACTGAGACCTATGCTTGGACAGTTCCGGATACGGCTACAGCAAACGCTCGGATCAGAGTGCTGGATGCCGCGGATGCAACGGTGTATGATGATTCAGATGCTAATTTCAGAATGCAGGGATTCTTTACTTTGAATGCGCCAAATGGCGGGGAGTATTGGATTGTTGGCTCTAGTCATAATATTACCTGGACATGGGGCGGAACTTTAGCCAGCGCAAAACTTTCTTATTCAACAGACAGCGGCATAACTTATCCGAATGTGATTAATGCCGCAGCCCCAAATGGCGCGGGAAGCGGCGGAACATTTAATTATGCTTGGACAGTACCGGATAATATTTCCCTAACAGTCAAAGTAAAGGTGGAAGATCCAAATGATAATACTGTATTTGATGTATCTGATGATGATCTGACTATTGGCGGACAGATTATTCTTACCAGCCCGAATGGCGGAGAACGCTGGATAACCCGAGAATCGCACCCAATTACCTGGACAACAGCGGGAACCGTTCCGATTGTGGATATTAGATATTCCAAAGATAATTTTGGATTGAATAATATCTCAATAGTCAGCGGACAAGTTAATATTAATTCATATGCTTGGAGTGTGCCGGATGACAGATCATCTACTGTGAAAGTAAGAATACTTGATCCGCGTGACCCAACCAATACCTATGATGATTCAAACGCTAATTTTAAAATCGATTATTATACTATTTCGTTTGAGATCCGTGATTTGATCACCAATGAAGAATTGTCAACTTTAACGGTTGACGCGTCATCAAATTTAGGTGATATCTGGGCAACAGCAACCATGCCGAATAATCCAGGAGCGCCTTTAGGTTCACCAGTTACAGTTGATTTACCGTATGGCTTATGGACAGCGGTATGGTCAAAAGTTAGTTTTGGAGATAAACAGGCAAGCTTTGAAGTCAACGCGGATAAAGCAATAGATACTCTGTATATGGAAACAACAGTTATTCATATATGGCGGGCATATTCAGAAGTTACCTATGAGGCAACCAATGATGTGCTGAAAATAGCTTCCTGGCTAGAAAGAGATGGATATGCGGTATCTGGCGCGGAAACAGTAACGATTGATGTATATAATGATGATGGAGTTTTGGTACACAGCTTATTTTCCGATACTCCGAATGCCGCGGGATTTTTCAATTTAAAATGGAATGCTCCCACTGGGTTATTGCCATCAGTAGTATATACGGTTGTTACTAAAATAACTAATGCTTCAGGCGCGGAATTTAAGACTCCGACTTCATTTAATATTACAGAAACTCAACAGCTGGTTGCTACTCAAGCAGCGATGGAAAGCATGCGTGATGTTACATTGCCGGCTTTTCAATCAGGAGTTGAAGCAACGATCAATGCGGGTATTGCTGAACAAAAAACATTGATTGATACTAAGATGACTGAGCAGACAAATATTATTGATACAAAAACAACACAAATGCAACAGTCGGTTGATGCTAGTATGACGGCTTTTGAAACCAGATCGCAGGTCGCGATTGATCAGTTACAAGAAGGTGCTGACCAGGCAACTGCGGCTGGAGCAGAGCTGGAAACTATTGCTAAACGTCAATCAGGGGAATTGATTCTGCCGACAACCGTACTGACCGGCGGAACAGTTAATATTCGTTTTAGAATAGCTTCGGGATTAATGCCATTGATGGATGTTATTAGTTATGATGGAACAATGCTGAGAAATCAACAGATATTGACTGAATCAACATCAGTTGCTGGTTTATACGGATATGATTTGTATATTGATGGTACTCAGTTTAAACCAGGTAAAGCGTTTACAGTAGTTGTAACGGAAAATTCAACCGGAAATTTACAGGCTGGGTCTGTAATGGTTGAGTCAACATCATTAACATCGATTGAAGGTTTAGCATCGTCTATCCCTCAGGTTAAATCGATTGCGGATCAGACTTTGCAAGCGGTTGACGCATTGAAAAATACATTAGCAACCGGAGGAGATATCGGAAAGGCGCTTTCTAGTTTACAAGATTCTGTTGATGATCTGCCAGCTTTAATGGCTAAAGAAGGCCCCAGCGCGAAAATGGCGGAAGATATTAATGCTTTGATGGAGCGCTTACAGGCTTTTGCCGGTGAAGAAGGTTATGATATTTCAGCGATGGTTGAGGACGCATTGAGTAATTCACCGACAATGAAAGAAATCAAGAGCAGAACGGAAAGTATTAAGAGTATTGTTAATTTCTTGCAGCAGTTGTTTGAGCACAAGTTTGGCGGAATGGAAGATGAGCCAATGGTTTCAACCTCATTGTCAACTGGTAGTTTGGTGGTAAATGTGGTTGCGGCTAATCCATCGAGCACTATGTCGCAGATCACAAAGGTAAAAGTTTATTTACCTAAAGAAGTCACTCCGAATGATATAATGGATACAGGCGGATTGGATGTTGAGTTTGACGCGAATCAATCAATATACTATGTATTTAAAGATAGAATAGAACTTGCTCCTAAAGAAGTTCGCGTATTCAAAGTTGAGATAGAAGATATCTGGATTATTCCGCAGACAAGTTTGGATGTGCTTAAACTTAGAGCAACGAAACTTGCCAGTGCTCTGGAATCAACAGAGTATGCACAAGCAACTAGTAAGCTAGCTGAGAAAACATATGCAGCGGTTGATGAAGTAATTGCCAAGCAGAATGATATTACGCTGAGCCGAGAGCAGCATATTGGGGCTTATCGGGCAAATATTCTGATGATTGATAAGCTAAAAGCAGAACTTACAGATATGGAAAAATTGATGATTGTCAATCCCGATGAGGTAGGCGCTCTTTCACCGGCAATGACTTGGAAGATCATTATTATCGTAATACTGTTTATCGGATTGCTGGCAGTGGTATTCTTCTTTACTTGGTATCGCAAAGCTGGATTAACGCAGGATGTGCTTTCTAAAGCAAAACAGTTTTCTTTTCCTGAAGAAGGGGACACTGAAAAGGAAAAAGAAAAGAAATAGTGATCAAAGGACTCCGAAATGACTGCTAGGCCGCAGTCATTTTGGACTAAATTCGCGCAGGCTGACTTGACGTCACAAAAAACGTTCCGTAAGTCAGGCGAAATAATAATGATTCCAAAAGTGCCTGCTAGGCCGCAGTCATTTTGGACTAAATTCGCGCAGGCTGACTTGACGTCACAAAAAACGTTCCGTAAGTCAGGCGCTCATTTTAAAATGTCCGAAGGACGAAAAAGCAAAAGCTGCGGGACGAAGGACGCAAAAACATGAAAGCGCTTGGCTGATGGCAAAAATTCTCTTTGAGCGGCGCTTTCGAACTTAATTTTGACAAGGATGTCAAAATAGTGAGAACGCGCGGCTGGGCCTGCACGACGCAGGCTCAGGCTTAGCGAAAAGATGTGTTTTTGCCTAATACGCACGACTTACGACGCATTTTTTTTAAAAAAGTATATCGTATTGAGTATAGGGTTTAGAGTTTTTAAAAAGTATCCTTGTCACATAACGGCGGGACAGGCAACTATATTAAGACAAAACATTAGATTATAGGTGTAACAAGAAGCACGAATAATGAGCACTCGTTTATTTGCTAAGAAGGTGGATTTTTTCGTCTCTCGTTCTTCGTCTTAGCGAAGCGCTCGTTTTTCGGCTTCAAAGGGGGCAAAGGATTGCAATGGGGGAAAAGTTATTAAATGTAACAGTGTTAAACCCGGAAAAGATTGTTTTTCAGGGTAAGGCAGAACGCTTAATTCTGCCTGGGGAAAGTGGGGTATTCGAAATCCTGCCATTTCATAAACAACTTTTAAGTCGATTGCTAACAGGTACGATTATAATTGATGAACAAATGATTCCTATTTACCGCGGAGTGGTACAGGTAGGGGGGAATTCTGTGACTGTTATTATCGAAGAAAAAAGAAGCACTTAAAAATTAGAGGACTAATTAGGAAGGTAAATTATTATGGCAAGACAAATAATATTGCTCATGGTTTTTGCTTTGTGTATATTAGGGCCATGCGGGGTTATGGCTGCGGCGGCTTTTGCCAGCATCAGTGCTTTGGGAAGAAATCCATCAGCCGCGCCGAAAATTTTTACAGCAATGACTATAACTCTGATTTTCGCTGAAGCATTGGCAATTATCGCGATGTTAATAATATTTCAATTGTTTCAAACTGGCTAAAGGATATAATCGCGCAATAAGTTTATTTGTGTTGGATGCGGTCAAATAATGACTTATTAATACTTTTTCGGTATAATAAGAAAGACGTGTTGACACTGGGCAAGGTTTAATGGGAACGAAGCCCGTATCGGTAAAGTTTAACGGTTTAGGCTAAAACAATAAATTTTAATACGGCAGACGTTACCGCAAGACGAAACGGGCATCGTAACCTTGACCGCAACATTTTAAAGTTGTAATTGTAAACAGGCCTTTGTTAGAGTTTACATAAAAAAACTGATTTGATAACCATAGGGGTGCTAAATGATTATAGTTAGTTTTATCCTTTTACAGATTTTTATTTTTGGAGGACTTGCTTTTTTTCTCAAACATTTGCTTACGAGAAATGTAACCAGCGCGACGTCTCATCTTCAGGGGATGATAAAGGAGAATACCGATAAACAAGAAGAAATGCAGAAGAAGATTGAACAAGCGGAAAAAGAATACACGGCGAAGATTAAGAAAGCAAAAGATGAAGCAGAACAAATTGAGAAACAATGCCGCAAAGAAATAGAACAGGAAAGAGATAAAATTATCACTCAAGCACATGTCCAAAGTGAAGAACTGATGACGCGGGCTAAGAAAACTTGCGAAACTATTGTGGCTGAAATGAATAAAAATGTTAATGATAAGGCAGTGGAACGCGCGGCTGAATTAATCTGCAAAGTTTTGCCGGAAAAAAATTGTCGAGATATTCATGAAGAATGGGTAAGGTCTTTAATTAATCAGGGGTTAAATAGTTTAGATCGGCTGCGGATACCGAATGATGTATCTCAGGTTGAAGTTATTACAGCTTTCGCTTTGACTGAACAGGAAAAAGCGGATTTACATAAACATCTTGTGGATCATTTGGATTTAGATTTATCAATTGAGGCAAATGTTCAGCCAGAAATTGTTGCGGGGATAATTATTAATATTGGAACATTAGTTCTTGACGGCAGCTTTGCAAATAAGATCAGGGAGGTAGTACATGAGTCATTCACCGGAACCGCAGAATAAAACTCATGATATAAAGTTTGACGTAAAGGAAGTCGGACGGGTAAAGGCTGTGCGCGAGTTTATTGTTTTAGCGGAAGATATGCCTTCCTGTGTTAATGGTCAAATTGTTGAATTTGCCAATAACTTGCGTGGGATTGTGATGGGATTTACGCAGGATGAGGTGCAGATCCTGATGCTTGGGCCAAAAGCGCAAATCCGCGCTGGCGATAAAGTATATAGTAAAGCAAAATCTCTGTATTTGCCTGTAGGAGATGGTTTTGTCGGGAGAGTTGTTAATGCTTTGTGTGAACCAGTTGATGGGCAAGGCGAAATTAAAACTGATGATATGTTTCCGGTATTCAAAGATGCTCCGGGAATTATGGAGCGTGATACTGTTGAACGGACTTTAGAATCCGGCACCAGGATTATTGACGCGATTATGCCATTGGCACTTGGTCAAAGGCAGCTTTTAGTCGGCGATCGGCAAACCGGTAAATCCTCGGTAACAACTGACGCTATCATAAATCAAAAAGGAAAAGATGTTATCTGCATCTATTGTGTTATTGGAAAAACTTATTCTGGATTAGTAAAAACAATTGAATTATTTAAAGAACATAAAGTTTTTGAGTACACGATGATTGTCAGCGGGATTGCCTCAACTTCTGTTGGCGAACAATATTTAGCGCCGTATACAGCGGCAATGATCGGCGAATATTTTATGCAACAGGGCAAAGACGTTTTAGTTGTTTTTGATGATTTAACGCGACATGCCTGGATCTATCGTCAGATCTCATTGTTGTTAAAACGCGCTCCTGGCAGAGAAGCTTATCCCGGTGATATTTTTTATACCCATTCGCAGCTTATGGAAAGAGCCGGGCAGATGAGCAAGGCTTTGGGTGGAGGATCAATGACTTTTCTGCCGATTGTGGAAACTTTACAAGGTGATGTGGCTGGTTTTATTCCGACTAATCTTGTTTCAATGACCGATGGACAAATTTATTTTAGTTCGGCTTTATTTAATAAAGGTTTTAGACCGGCAATTGATGTTGGACTTTCAGTATCGCGTATTGGAAATAGAGCTCAGTGGCCAGCAGTAAAAGGGCCGAGCCGTAGTTTGCGGATGGAATTTTTACAATATAAAGAGTTAGTGGCAATGACGCAGTTAAGAACTACAGAATTATCAAAAGAAGCGGAAAAAAAGTTACGGCGAGGAGAAGCAATTACCGAACTATTGATTCAAGATAAAAATAAACCGGTATCAATGGAGCATCAGGTAGTGGATATGTACGCGCTTAATCGAGAAGTATTAGATGAATTATCGGTTGAGCAAATTAGAAAATTTAAATTAGATTTTTATGAAAAAATTAAAGAATGGTTTCCTAATTTCTCTACAAATCTAAGGGATACTAAAATTATTGTTGATGAAAGCATTGCTAATCTTGAAGAAGCGATTTCTTTTTATTTTAATCAGGACCAAGAAAAGTAGAAGCAATTAGTAATTTGTACAATAACAAAGATGTGTTGATACTCGGCAAGGTTTAACGGTAACGAAGCCCGTATCGGTAATGTTAAACGGTTTAGGCTAAAAACAATAAATTTTAATACGACAGACGTTACCGTAAGCCGAAACGGGCATCGTTACCCTAATCGTAACCGTTTAAAGTTGTAAATGTAAATCTGACTTTGTTACAGTATAAATAATTTCTAATGGCAGTTACTAAAAAGAGAAAAGATGTAAAAAATAATAGGCAAACAAGGACTGTTTTTGCTTTTGAATTTTTTGATCAGGGGTTTTTTAGGTTTTAGAAATTAGGTGTTCTGAGAGAACAGGGAACGGGGGGTTTGCGATGATTCCGATAGCACAGTTAAAAGGAGATATGGAATTTTATAAATCCTTGGGTTCCTTGATCGAAGTCTTAAAACTAGTAGCTGCCGCGCAATATCAAACTCTAGAAAAGAAGATAAAAACCTATGGTTTATATTTAGATGCTTTAAGTAATGTTTTTAGTTGGCTGGATATGCAGCAAGTAAGACATCCTTTTGTGACTAGCAGTGATAAACCAGGGGCAATTGTCGCGATAACAACTGATGCTGGTTTCTTGGGCGGTTTAAACTCTCTAGTGATGAATAAAGCATTAGAAGAAGCAAAAATATCTGATTCTCGGATGGTAATTGTGGGGAAAAGAGGACAATTGTATGTCGAGAAACGGGAAATGGTATACGCGAATTTTCCGGGAGTTGATGATCTGAATCGCTTGCAGCAAGCTTTAAAGTTAAGAGACTATTTAATCGAAAATGTTTTGAAAGGTAAATTCGGAAAAGTTGCTATTGTTTTTCCCCGGGCATTATCTTTTACGTCACAGCGTATCGAGGTTTTGCAAGTTTTTCCTTTTGTCTGTGAAACATCGCAGAAAATGAATAATTTACAGATTTCTGATGTTATTTTAGAATCAAAATTTGGGGATATTGTGGAATATATGATTTATTTGTGGTTGGGGCAGAAAATATTTGAAATTTTTGGCATGGCTAGATTATCCGAACAGGCAGCAAGATTTATGCATTTAGAAAAATGTACTGATCGGATTCAGGACTTGGATAAAAAGCTGCGATTCCAATATTTTCGGGCTAAACATGAAATTATTGATCAAAACATGAGAGAACTCTTTGCGGCGAGGTTATTAAATGGCTAATAATACAGCAAAAAAAAATGTAGTAGGAATCGTTGTGGCAGTTCAAGGGCCGGTAGTCGATGTTAAGTTTGATAACCAAGCGGATGTTCCCAATGTGTTTGATGTAATTCATACATTTACAATCGATGGCCTGAGAATAACCTTAGAAGTCGCGGAACATTCTCCCGGCAATATTGCCCGCTGTATTTCAATTAATTCAACTCAAAATTTACAAAGGAATGCCCAAGCTTTTCCCACTGGAGGAGGAATTGAAATTCCGGTTGGTGATGAGACTTATACACGATTGATGAATGTAATGGGTGAGCCGATTGACCATAAAGGTCCGATTAAAGCCACGGAAACAAGACCAATCCGCTTGGCGGAAAAAGGAACTTTTGTCAGCTTAAAAAAAGAGAGCAAAACCAAATTTGAAATAATGGAAACCGGGATTAAAATTTTTGATCTGTTGTTTCCTTTGGTAACTGGCAGCAAGAATGGGATTCTTGGTGGCGCGGCTATGGGAAAAAGCGTGCTTACTTTGGAAATTATTCAGCATATTGTTAAGAGACATAAAGGTACTTGTGTTTTTACTGGTGCCGGAGAGCGTGTGCGTGAAGGTAATGAATTATATCATGAACTTGCCCGCCATGATATTTTAGAAAAAATGAAAATTGTATTTGGCCAAATGAATGAACCTCCGGGAGCTAGATATGAAGTCGCGATGACCGGGATTACTTTGGCGGAAAGTATTCAGCGGCAGAATAAGGATGTACTTTTGTTTATTGATAATATTTTTCGATTTCTCCAGGCTGGTCAGGAGATATCGACACTTTTAGGCCGCGTTCCTTCAGAAACCGGATATCAGCCGACCTTGATTTCCGAGGCTGCGGAATTCCATGAACGAATTAGAACCTCTGAAGGAGGGGGAGGATCAATAACCTCAATTGAAGCTGTATATGTTCCGGCTGATGATTTAACTGATCCCGCGGTAGTCGCGATTTTTAGCTTTCTTGATTCAGTTATTGTACTTTCCCGTGAAAAAGTGCAGCTAGGGCTTTATCCGGCGATTGATCCATTGCTTTCGTCATGCGCTAATCTTGATCCGGATATTGTGGGGAAAAGGCATTATGATGTTTCGCAACAAGTATTGCAGTTGTTTCAGCGGTATGAAGAACTGCGGAAAATAGTTTTGGTTATTGGGATCGATGAATTATCTGCTCAAGATAGGACAATTTATGAGCGGGCTCGGAAAATGCAGTTTTTTCTTACTCAACCGTTTTCAGTTGCTGAAGCTTATACCGGAAGACATGGAGAATATGTGGTTTTGGAAGATACATTATCTAGCTGCGAGCGGATAATGAGCGGTGAATTTGACCAAAAAAGAGAGGACTTGTTTTACATGATTGGGGCGCTACATTAGGGGATAGGGTGTAGGGGATAGGGTGTAGGGTGTAGGGTGTAGGGATTAGAGTTAGGGGTGTACATCATATCATATCTTAAAAATCACTTGCCTTTTGATTGACAAAATCACTGATCAATGTAATAATAAAATATACATATAGGTACATCTAACTGCGTTTATTGCTATTAGTTAAGAGTTTAAAATTAGAGCATTAAATTACTTGTTTTTATATTACCGGAGCTTGAAAAGTAATTATGGATAGAAAAATTGATGCGCGGGTAATCCGTTTGCTTAAAGAAACAAAGAATCTTGATGAGGAAAACCTAAAAAGCTGTTTTATTAAAGCAGAAAACAAACAAAACTCGCCGATTCCGATCATTGCTGCTAATACCCAAATCTCAGAAGTTGAATTATTGGAAATAATTGCTCAGGATTTCCGCACAGAATATGTTGATTTGCGTAATACCTCCATAGAAAAATCCTTGATTAAAAAAGTTCCGGTTAAAATCGCTGCCTATTATAAATTCGCTCCGATGCATCTGGAAAATCGGCTTTTAACAATTGCCCGGGCTTATCCTTTGGATATCAAAATACTTGATGAGATAAGAACGCACCTTGGGTATAGTATTAATGTTGTATTAAGCACGGAGCAGGATGTTAATGAAATGCTTAAGAAATACTATGGTTTGGGAGCTTCAACTGTAGAGAAGATAATTGCCCAAAAAGCATATGAACATGTGACCAGTAAAAAACAAGATGATCTGGTGGATGATCTGGAAGAAACCGGAGAATCAACCTCGGTAATTCAACTGGTAAATCAGATAATTCTCGAGGCTTTTACTAAACGGGCAACGGATATTCATATTGAGCCTTATCGCAGTAAATTGCGTTTGCGCTATCGGATTGACGGTATTCTTTATGATGCCAATGTCTCTCCGGAAATTAATAACTTCCTTATTCCGATATTGTCGCGAATTAAACTTATGTCTAATCTGAATATTGTGGAAAAACGAGTTCCGCAAGACGGCAGAGCAATTGTTCAAGTTCAAGGGCAGACTCTTGATCTACGGGTTTCGTTTATTCCTACGCCTCATGGGGAAAGTGTTGTAATTAGAATATTGCCTACTGTTATGTTATTTGGTTTGGATAAATTAGGTCTAACCTCTATTGAACTTGATTTTTTCAAGCAATTGATCAGCAAACCGCATGGAATTATTTTTGTTACCGGACCAACGGGTAGCGGAAAAACAACTACGCTGTATACTTGCTTATCCAGTATAAATACTAGTGAACGGAAAATAATTACAATTGAAGATCCGATTGAGTATGAGCTTGAAGGGATAACTCAAATCCAAATAACTCCGGAAGTTGGTCTGGATTTTTCTCGTGGATTGAGAAGCATGCTGCGCCATGACCCGGATGTAATGATGGTAGGAGAAGTAAGGGATTTGGAAACAGCGGAAATAGCGATAAGAGTTGCTTTGACCGGACATCTAGTTTTTTCTACATTGCATACTAATGATGCTGCTAGCGGAATAACTCGTTTAATTGATATAGGCCTTGAGCCTTATTTAGTAGCTTCCAGTGTGGACGCGTTTATTGCGCAGCGTTTGCTGCGGCTGAATTGTCCGCATTGTAAAGCAGAAGATATTCAGGTAGTCCCAGGATTAAAAGCGCAAATATTAAAAGAACTTGGTAAAAATGATGATGAAGAAATTAAAATTTATCGGAGCAAAGGCTGCCAAGCTTGTAATTTTACTGGTTTCTATGGTAGAACCGCGATACATGAAATATTAGTACTGAATGAGAAATTAAAAGCACTTACAGCAAAAAAAGCATCAAGCGATGAAATTAAAAAATGCGCGGTGGCTGATGGAATGAAGACATTACGCCAGAGTGGCTGGATCAAAGTCTTGGAAGGTCAAACAACCGCGGATGAAGTCTTAAGAGTTACTCAGGCTGATGTTTTACCGGAAAATATGATATCGGTTGAGCAAGCTACATATGATTTTAAAAAAGATGAAAAGCCTTCTAAAATGCTTAAATTGGAGATGCCTGAAAAAATAGAACAAACAATAAAGTCTCATGATCAGCGTATTCACGAGCGAATAGAAAACAAGTTATATTTGCATTATAAAATGTTTAAAACAAAAACAAAAGATTCCGGAGAGCTGGAATATGAGCCGGAGCTTATCGGAGTTACTAAGAATATTAGTGCCGGAGGAGTATTGCTGAATTCTGTGGAATATATTTCAAAAGGGACGATTCTGGATGTTAATATGGAAATGCCTAATAATGAGAGAAAAATAGAATGTTTAGCAAGGGTTATTCGCTGTACAGAGGTTGTTCCTGATAAAAATTATGAAATAGCGATTTGTTTTTTAGATTTAGCAAGTGCCGAAAGAAGCAGACTTAATCGCTATATAAACAGTGTAAGCTCATAGCAGCGATTTTGAACAAAAGAAGATCAGGTTATTGCGCTGGAAAAACTGGCTTAGCCGACATGCAAGTGAGTGTAATGCATAGGATGGGGCTTTATGGGTGTGTATAAATATCAGGCAACAAAGAATATTTCTGGGGTTACCATTGAATCAATAATCTATGCTGATACCATTGAAGAAGCTTTTGAGAAAATAGTAGAAATGGGCTATTCACCGGAAAAAATAGAAGAGATTAATGCTCCTGATCGCAGGGTAAATGAGCGATTAGAAATAGGGTTAAAGTTTGTTTATAGCCGGTTTAAAACCGGACAGGCTAAAGGGAGAACAAGAGAAGCTTTTACTCAAAATATTAGTTCAGGGGGAATGCTTTTTCAATCAGAAATATCTTTTGATATCGGAACGATTTTGGATGTTGAATTGTATTTACCGGAAGGGCTAGATGATATTAAGTGTTTGTGCCGAGTAATCCGAAGCGATCAAATAAATCAACAGGCAAATCAGTATAATATAGCAGCGTGTTTCTTAGATCTGCCTAATTCTGAGCGTTCTAGAATAAATGATTATATAACACAGCAGAAAAGATAAAAATGGGATTATTTAAATATAAAGCAAAAAAAGGTCCGAATAAGATTATCAAGTCAGTTATCAATGCATCATCTCGGCAAGAGGCGATTGACAGAATAAGCGAGATGGGATATCTTCCAATTTTCATCGAAGAGGTGCATGATGCTGGGGGTGCTATTTTTTCTAATAAAAAATTAAATAAAGTAAAATTAAAATCAAAGCAAGTAACTGTTTTTACCCGTCAATTGGCAATATTGCTGCGTTCAGGAGTCCCGATTCTCAAAGGATTATTGATCTTGGCAGACCAAGCATTACATGCTGATTTTAAAGCTATCTTAAATACAATTAATGCTCAGATAAAAGATGGCAATTCACTTTCCGCAGCATTATCAGCTTATCCTAAGATCTTTTCCCCGCTTTATGTTGCCTTGGTGCGTGCAGGGGAAGATAGCGGCACATTAGAAGTTTCTTTGCTGCGGATTGCCGAATACAGACAAAAACAAGAACAAATTTTTACTAATATTAAGACTGCGCTTACCTATCCGCTTTTAATGGCTTTTGTTGGTACAGGGACAATTATATTTATGCTGACTTTTGTTATGCCAAGATTATTGGGGATTTTTGCCAGGTTAGGTCAGGAATTGCCGCTGCCGACAAAAATATTGATCAGTATCAGCAATTTTTTGACTCAAGGCTGGGTGTGGCTGATTATTGCGGGTATTGGTTTAAGCTTAGTATTTTATTTTAAAAATAATACTCCATCAAAAAGACGAAGGATATTTATTAGTCAGCTAAAACTTAAATTTCCGGTTTTCGGTGATGTTTTTCTGAAAGCAGAGTTAGCTAGATTTAGCCGAACTCTTGAACTTTTGCTGGACAGCGGGGTCCATGTGCTGGCTGCTTTACAAAGAAGTATTCCGATTGTGGAAAATGAAATAATGCAGGATGAACTAAAAAAAGCTTATAAAGCAATTGAGCAAGGTGAATCTTTTGGGTCAACGCTAAATCAATCGATTGTTTTCCCTAAATTCATGGTTAATCTCATAAGCGTAGGGGAAGAATCCGGAAATCTTGAAGAGGCACTTAAAGAATTGGCATTTACTTATGAAGAAGAAACTGATGAAGCAGTAAAAGTCATGACAAATCTTTTGGAGCCGATGATGATATTAATTATGGGAATTGTTGTTGGTTTTATAATAGTGTCGATGCTTTTGCCCGTATTTCAATTAAATGTAATGGTTAATTAAATTGAAAATAAAAAAAACAGTTACTTATCTTTTATTTTTTTTATTGATATTTTGCTATAGGCTGAGTTTCGCTGAACAGGGATGGACTCAGCTAAATTCAGATCATTTTATTGTCTATTATCAAGATAGCGATAAAAATTTTGCTGCTGATGTAGCAAGAAAAGCCGAGGAATATTATAATTCTATTGCCGACAACTTAGGATATGTGCGTTATTCGAATTTTTGGAAATGGGATAAAAGAGTTAAAATTTATATTTATCCGGATCATGCGTCCTATCTTTTAGCGACTAATCAGCAGAGCTGGTCGCATGGAGTCGCGGATTATTTTAAAAAAGAAATAATTAGTTATGCCTGGGGAAAAGATTTTTTAAAATCGCTTTTACCTCATGAATTGGCACATCTAATATTCAGAGATTTTGTTGGCTTTAAGTCGGATATTCCTTTGTGGCTAGATGAAGGAGTTGCCCAATGGGAGGAAACGGAGTTAAAAGCCCAAAGACTTTCTCTGGTCAGGCAGCAAGCAAGCCAAAATATAATATTGCCAATTAGGACGATGATTGACCTGGACATAAGAACAATCGAAACTGACCAGCAGATAAAGCTGGAAGGTATGGCCTTGGATAATGGGCAAATCCCGATTCTGGAAATGGATGGAAGGGCTCTGGTTAATATTTATTATTTACAGGCTTTTTCTTTGGTAGGATTTTTAATGGAAAGATATGGGGCAGAAAGCTTTGTTGTTTTTAGTCGCCAGTTGCGAGATGGTAAGACAATTAGTGATGCTTTGAAATTTGCTTATCCACAGCAATTGCGGAGTATTGAACAACTGGAAAAACAATGGAAACAATATTTATTGAACGCTTAAATTGAAAATTGAAATAAATGGGGGTAGGATATGAAGCGAAAACAAGGTTTTACTTTGATTGAATTAATGCTGGTGGTTATTATTATAAGCGCATTAGCAGCTATGGTTTTGCCCCGGCTTGCCGGTCGTTCGGAACAGGCAAGAACCGCTGCCGCGAATGCTGATATTAATGCGAATATTGCTACAGGACTTAAGCTTTATGAACTGGATAATGGTCAATTCCCCAGCACTTCGGAAGGCTTGCAAGCGTTGTTAATCAAGCCGGCTACTGCTAATACTTGGAACGGTCCGTATTTGGAAAAAGAGCCGATTGATCCATGGGGTAGAAAATATGAGTATAAATCTCCCGGACAGAATCGCCCTCAGGATTATGATCTTTTTTCTTTAGGCCGGGATGCTCAGCCGAGCGAAGATGATATAAATAATTGGAATTAAAAATGTTGTTTTTCTCTAAGCCAGGCTTAAATCAGTTGTTTAAGTTTAAATCGCTTAAAATAAGTTTCAGCCAAAATAAAGGGTTTACCTTGGTTGAGGTTCTTATCTCAGCGGTTATTTTGGCAGTGGGATTGGTAGTTATTTTTGAAGTATTTTTGACTTCATTAGATATCGTCAGCTTGTTTGATAATCGAATGAACGCGCAAATGTATTTGGATGAAAAAATCTGGCAGTTGCAGAGCAGTCTAGACCAGCAAAGCGGGCTGTTTATTCCCAGCAAACAGTCGGGCAAGGTGGTTTTAGGGCAAAAAGAATTTAATTGGCAGCTGGACTTGGAATTGGTGGATTTAACTCAGGAGTTGTTTAAAGTTAATGGGCAAATGAACTGGACAGAAGGTAAAAAAAATAGAAGCAGTAAGCGCCAAACAGTAGTTAAAAGCTATTTCAGCAATGCTAATCCTTGGAAAGATGAGGATAAGCAATGATAAAAAAAAGATTATATTCCGGATTTACGTTTGTCGAAATGACTTTAGCTACGGCAATGGTTGGCGTAATAGCGATTGCTTTGTACGCAATGATTGCTAATGGATTAAAAGTTTGGGAGATCGTTAATCAAGAATCTCCGCAGATGGATGCCAGTTTGCTTTTTGAAAAAATAAGCATGGATTTAGCCAATGGGGTTTGCTTGGAGGGAAGTGATTTTATTGGCAATGAAAAGAGTTTTTCTTTTTCCTGCATTAGTAAAACATTTATAGCGGAGAATGGATTTAATCAAGGGGTGGGGCGAGTAAACTATGCCTATGACCCGGGAATGAAAGAAATTAATCGACAATATGTGGATTATGAACAATTATTCGCAAAAGAGCAGCCGGAAGCGCGAAATTTAATCAGCAATATCAATAATATTCTATTAAGCTATTATTTTTTTGATGAGCAAAAAAAAGCTTTTTTATGGAGCAATGTCTGGCCCCCGGAAGCTTATGCTAAGCAGGATAAACATGCTTGGCCTTTAGCAGTTAGAGTTTCCATAGTTTTTGAAATCCGAGGCCAGATAATTCAAAAAGGAAAAACATTTAATCTGCCGATCGGAGCAATTGAACTCTGATTTAATATTAATAAGGTCTATGAAAATAAATAAAATTATAATAAAGAGAAAAGGAAGTGTTTTAGTTCTTGTGCTTTGGGCGCTTGGACTTTTAAGTGTTTTTGGTTTATACTTAGGGCTGGGCGCGAGAAGTAAAATTGATTTTTTAAGTAGAATGGAAACGCGCAGTAAAACATTGCAGATAGCTGAAGCCGGAGTAAAACAGGCTATCGCGGCAATTGGGAATATTGATAAAAAAAAATTATATCTTTATCTTAATGATATTTGTTCAACCAATAATCAATTGTTTTCAGGAGTTGTATTCGATGATGGAGTTGTTCAGCTCGGAGTTGAATACCCAGCGAATGATTATTCGAATGGGCAAAGTGACGAACAAAATATTATCTATGGGGTTTCTGATGAACAGTCGAAACTGAATATCAATACTGCCGAACGTAAAGAATTGCTTGCTTTATTAGTTGAATCCGCTAAAATTGACTCTGATATTGCTGATCAGATAGCTAGTTCAATTATTGATTGGCGGGATGCGGATTCTCTGTCATTGGCAAACGGCGCGGAAGATAATTATTATCATGCACTGAAAAACTCTTATGAATGCAAGGATTATCAGTTTGAATCAATAGAAGAGTTGCGTTATGTCAAGGGAATGGATTATAATATATTTAAGAAAATTCAATCGTATATAACGGTGTATGGTTCAGGTTTAGTTAATATAAATACTGCGTCAAGAAATGTATTAAAAGCCTTGGGATTAAGTGATAAATTAATCGATAAAATATTGGTTTACCGCTGCGGGCAAGATGAAATAGCGGCAAACGGCGATGATGCTGTTTTTGAAAATATCAGTTCTGTTGTTGCCAAGTTGTCTCAATCTGAGGCAGTTTCAGCCAGTGAAGTTGCCCAGTTAAGTAATCTAACTGCTTCGGGGCGGCTGACTGTTTTTTCAAATATATTTTTGATTCAAAGTCAGGCAAACTTGAAAAATAAGCAGGATATTTGCCAGATTAAATGTTTTTTTGAAAAGAACCTAGATGAAAATTATAAAAAAGCAGGTTTTATTTTAGGCTGGAGAATGAATTATCTTAAATTATCACCGGATAATCAAGTAGAAGGGGATTATGGAACTGAGTAAACACAAAGATATAATTGGTATAGATTTTTCAGCAGATCAGCTTAGTATCGGCCTGATGAAAACTTTAAACAAAGAGAAAACAATTATTAATCTAGCGCAATATTCTATTGCTGGTGTTAGTGAGGCTGAAATAGCTCAGATGATTATTAAGGCTTTTAAGGATTTTAATATTAAAAATCCTTATGTGGTCAATGTTGTCCCCTTACATCTTACGATAACAAAAAATTTAGAAATACCATCTTTGGATGTGAAAGAGATAAAAGAAATCATTGATCTGCAGTCGGGCAGACAGACGCCTTATGCCCGAGAAGAGATTATTGTTGATTATATAAATATTGGAACTTATCGGCAGAGCTATACAAAAATTTTATTGGTAATTGTGACTAGAGCTGCGATTAAAAAGCAGTTTGATGTTATGGAAAAAGCCGGGTTGAAAATTGAAAAAATAGTTTTTGCTCCGGAAGGTGTGAGCCGGGCATGCTACAGCCAGATTAAAAAAGAAGTAAAAGACTCTCCAGTGGTTATCGTTCATATTGATTCAGATTTTACAGATTTTATTGTTAGCCTTAAAGGCGTGCCTATTTTTACAAGAAATATTCCGATCGGAGTTAAACATATTTCTGCTGATCCGGATAAATCGGAAATAAAGTTTATTGAAGAATTAAAAAACTCCTTGGAGACTTATCAGTCAGAAGATATTGATAAAACTCCTCAACTGCTAATATTGACCGGGGCTACGGAAAAGATCGAACAATTAGAAAAGTTAGTTATTGGCGAAATCCATATTCCGATTCAGAGCATGCCATATTTTGGGTTAATTCCCTTGTCAGCGGATTTAGCGAAGATTCCGACAATTACAAAAAAGATTTCTTTCTTTAATATCGCGGCATCCGCTTTGTTTGAAAAAAATATGAAAGTGAGTCTTATCCCGGAAGAAATAAAATTAAAGCGATCTTTTGAAGAACGAGCGCAGGAACTGATTAAGATGGGCATTTATATAATATGCTTGATGCTTATTGCCGGAAGTTTTTTTGTGACGGAGCTTTATTTTAAAGGTCAATATCTTAAGAATCTTAAAAAGAAAAATTCAATTACTTACGAAGAAGCTAAGATATTAGAAAAAGCTATGGAAAAAATGCGGATTGTTAAGCATTATATGGCAAATAGAGGGTATAGTTTAGAAGTTGTCGCGGCAATTTACGATATATTACCAAAAGAAATTATGCTGACAAATATAAAGATGGATACTGAGAAAAAACTGCATTTAAAAGGTACTGCCCGGGCGATGTCTAATGTGTTCACATTTGTCAGTGCTTTGGAGGCATCTGAGTATTTTAGTAATGTTAAGACTAATTATACTACTTCGCGTAAAAAAGATGATGAAGATTGGGCTGATTTTGGGATTTCCTGTGTTTTAGCAAAATAATTTAATAAAAATATATTTAGGGATCACATATGCTGCAAATTATTAGTAAACTTTCAAAAAGAGAAAAAATGGTTTTATCCGTGTCAATAGCTTTTGTATTTTTAGCTCTCTTAGACCGGGCGATACTTCATCCGATTATTGATAAAATGAAAAGCTTTGAGCAGGAAATAAAAGCGACTGAATATGAAATGACTAAGAATGTTAAAATTCTTGGGCAAAGCGCTCGCATAGAAAGGGAAGAAAAAAAGTATTCATCATATATAAAAGAAGCGGGTTCGGAAGAGGAAGAAACCGCTGGATTGTTGCGCATTGTGGAAAACCTTGCTAGTACCACTAATGTATATTTAGTTGATTTGAAGCCAGGCGGCGTAGAAATTGCTGGGAATGTAAAGAAATTTGTGATTAATGTTAGTTGTGAAGCGCAAATGCAGAAAATACTTAGCTTTATGTATGAAATAGAAAGTTCCGATGTTTTAATGCATATTGCAGCTTTTAGCATGAATCCAAAATCTAAGGACTCAGATATAAACCGTTGCGAATTTCTATTGAATAAAATAGTGATCCAATAATTAGTATTGCGTATCGCGTATCGCGTATTGAGTATGAAACAAAAGCAAAAAATAGTTATTTTTACGCAATACGCATGACTCAAGACTCAATACTGAACATAAAGGCGCAAGTTCGTAAAGTTGAAAGTTCATAAAGTAAAAGCAGTTACAAATTAAAGGTTTTGAGTTTTTTAGAAATTAGTGCAATTAGAAATTTGTTTTCTGTCTTCTGTTTTCAGTTATCCTAATCGCTATCCGCTGTTTCAATCTGTCTGGTTGCAATATATGGGGCTTAATGATATAATAATTTGTTAAATATTGAACATAAGGGGAGGATACATAATGAATAAAATGACAGTGAAAGATATTGATTTAAAAGATAAGAAAATCCTTATGCGAGCTGATTTTAATGTTCCTTTGGATGAAAATTGCAATATTACTGATGATTTGCGGATTGTCTCGGCTTTACCGACAATTAAATATTGTCTAGAGCAAGGGGCGGCAAAAATTATTTTGATCAGTCATTTAGGCCGGCCCAAGGGGCAGGTTGTGGCTAAGATGAGTTTAAAACCAGTTGCCGTAAGACTGGAAAAACTTCTGGGCATGCCAATTAAGATGTTGGATGATTGTGTGGGCGAATCAGTTAAAAGGGCAATTAGTCAATCAAGTGAAAAAGTGGTTTTATTAGAAAATTTAAGGTTTTATGCTCAGGAAACGAAAAATGAGCCGGTTTTTGCTCAGCAGTTAGCGGAATTAGGTCAGGTTTTTGTTAATGATGCTTTTGGTACAGCGCATCGCGCTCATGCATCAACTGAGGGTGTTACGCATTATCTGCCGGCAGTTGCCGGGTTTCTCTTGGAAAAAGAAATGGCTTATTTGGGCAAGGTAGTAGAAAATCCGGAAAGACCATTAGTAACAATTCTCGGCGGAGCAAAAGTTTCCGATAAAATTAAAATGATTGAAAATATGATGGATAAAGTGGATTGTTTTTTAATCGGCGGGGGCATGGCATATACTTTTTTAAAGGCACAAGGTAAAGAAATCGGCGACTCTAAATTGGAAGCAGATAAAGTTGATTTGGCTAAAACAATTTTAGAAAAAGCAAAAGAAAATAATGTTGATTTTGTTTTACCGATCGACCATAAAGTAGCTGATAAGTTTGATGCTCAAGCAGCGGTGCAATATGTTGGCGAAGAAATCCCGAAAGGTTGGATGGGTTTAGATATTGGTCCGAAAACCATAGAATTGTTTAAACAAAAACTGAAAACAGCTAAAACAATTGTCTGGAATGGTCCGGTTGGGGTTTTCGAAATGGAGGCTTTTTCCAAAGGCACAGAGGCCTTGGCGCGGTATATTGCAACATTGCCAGCAACCAGTATTATTGGTGGTGGTGATACGGCTAGCGCAGTGAGAAAATTTGATGTTGTAAATAAAATGAGTCATGTTTCAACTGGCGGTGGAGCCAGTCTAGAGTTATTGGAAGGCTTGGAATTACCGGGAATTGCCGCTTTAAAAAACAGAACATAAGGTATTAAATTGAAAATAAAAAATAATTATTTAGGATTTACCTTAATGGAAATGCTTGCGGTAATAGCGATAATTTCTGTTTTAATGGGTATAATTTTAAGTGGCGGTAATCAAGCAAAGCAAAGAGCCCGGATATATAAAACTAGAGCAATGATTGCTTCTTTGGAAACGGCTTTAGCCCTATATCATACTGATTTCGGTGCTTATCCCGCAGCTGGAAATCAAAGTATGGTTAATGATTTGGCAGATGTTGCTGCTAATTCTTCAAATGCTGACTGGCATGGGCCGTATATGTCATTTAAAGCAGCAGATCTTAATGGCCCTATTACTACAGGAACAGTAATTGATGCTTGGGGTAATGATTATGTGTATAATAATCCGCATCCTTTAGGCGCTATTCCACCATATGAAATAAGATCTCTAGGCCCTGATGCTTTAGATGCCGCTGATGATATAAGTAATTTGTAAGTAGTAAACGGATTAAAGGCCTATAATAATAATGATTCCGAAAGTGTCTGCTAGGCCGCAGCCATTTCGGACTAAATTCGCGCAGGTTGACTTGACGTCGTGAAGAACACTCCGTAAGTCATGCGCTCATTTAAGGAGAATATAATGCGTAAACCGATTATCGCTGGTAACTGGAAGATGAATAAAACAATAACTGAATCTTTGGATCTTGTCCGCCAACTTAGCATAGAATTGAAAGATGTTAAAGATGTCGATATACTGGTTTGTCCAGTATTTACAGCGCTGCATAGTGTTAGCCAGGCGGTTGACGGGTCTAATATAAAAATGGGAGCGCAGAATCTATTTTGGGAGGAAAAAGGGGCTTTTACCGGAGAAGTATCAGCTTTGATGTTAAAAGATACGCATTGCGAATATGTTATTCTTGGTCATTCGGAAAGACGAAGTATTTTTAAAGAAACTAATGAACATGTAAATAAAAAAATAAAAGCCGCGTTAAAAGCGGACTTATTACCTATTCTTTGTGTCGGAGAAAGACTTCAGGAACGCGAAGATGATAAGACTTATGATGTTATTACTGAACAAATCAAAGGTTCCTTAGCAGATATTAGCGCGGATGAACTGAAGAATATTATTATTGCCTATGAACCTGTTTGGGCAATTGGTACTGGAAAAGTTGCCAGTCCTGAACAAGCACAAGCCGTACATGCTTTTATCAGAAAACTTATATCTGATAATTTTGGTCAGGATACTGCCGAGAGTTTGCGGATTCAATACGGCGGGAGTGTAAAACCAGATAATATTAAAGTGTTGATTAATCAGCCTGACATTGATGGCGCTTTAGTTGGTGGAGCAAGTTTAAAAGCAGAAGATTTTATCCAATTAGTCTTAGCTTGTTCAATCCAGGATTAGCCAGATTAAACGGGATAAAGCCTAGCGATTAATTAAAATTGATTGTTAAATGTAATTGCTCAGCCATAATTTGAATCAGTGATTTTCTCTACTGGGGTAAAAATGCTGAATAAACAAAAAATATTAAGCGAATTTCTTGAAGCTAAAGGGATCGCTAATTCTGTACAACTTGAGCAAGCTAGGCAAATTCAACAGCGTGTGCAGAAACGTATTGACCATATCCTTAAAGATTTAGGCGTTAGCTATGACGATAATCTGTCTCAACTGATTATCGAAGAACTTGGGCTTGCTTATGTTGACGGACTAAATTATTCTTTTGAAAAAAAACTAATAGAACTGTTTAATCCCTTCTTTGCAAAACGTTTTAGAATTATTCCTCTTAAATTAGAATCAGATAAAATCTTAGTAGGTTTAGATGATCCGATAAATTTTTTGTCATTAGATTATTTTTCCGAAACCGTAGGCTTTATTGTGGAAGCGGAACTTATAACAAAAAAAGATATGGATTATCTGCTAAAAACTCATTATCAATCTGAAGAAGATGTTGCGCTTACTGACAATGGTTTGGTTGGATCTGAAGCAAATCTTCCGGAGGATGATGCTCCTGTTATTCAGTTAGTTAGTATGTTAATTTCTGATGCTTATGAAAAAAGAGCAAGCGATATTCATATTGAGCCTATGACTGATTCTTTAAGAATCCGCTATCGGATTGATGGTATCTTAAGACAAGTGGAATCTCCAGAGAAAAATTTACAAGCTTCGATAATTAGCAGAATTAAATTAATGGCTGGTTTGAATATTGCTGAGAAAAGATTGCCTCAAGATGGCAGGATCAGAACTGTGGTAAATAATAAGGAATTTGATTTAAGAATTTCAACCCTTCCTGCTCATTATGGGGAAAGTGTGGTATTGCGTATCCTAGATCGCCGAGTTATCAGAATTGAAGAAATGGGTTTTTCTTTGGCTCAGATAGAGAGTTTTAAAAACATTGTAAAAATGCCAAATGGAATAATCCTTGTAACTGGCCCTACTGGCAGCGGGAAAAGCACAACTCTTTATGGGGTTTTAAATAGTATTAATCGCGCCAAGAAAAAAATATTAACAGTTGAAGATCCGGTTGAGTATCAGATAAGCGGAATAAATCAGGTACAGGTAAAAACAAAAATCGGATTAACTTTCCCCATAGTATTAAGATCGATGTTACGACAAGCTCCGGATATTATAATGGTTGGAGAAATTCGGGATCTTGAGACGGCTAAAATTGCGGTGCAGTCTGCGCTTACTGGACATCTGATTTTTAGTACATTGCATACAAATGACGCGCCAAGTGCGGTAGCGAGAATTGTTGATATGGGAATAAAGCCATATCTTGTCGGAGCTACTTTGCAGGCTATTTTGGCTCAGCGTTTGATTCGGTTGCTTTGTCCGGATTGTAAGCAATCTTATAAGCCGCCTAAAGATGAAATTAGAATTTTAGAAATTAAACCAAATAGTGAGATCGAAATTTTTAAAGCTGGGGGTTGCCCGCTTTGTGCTCATACCGGATATTTGGGGCGTACAGGTATTTTTGAGCTCTTAATGATTGATGAAAAAATCAGACGTTTAGCTGGTGAGCATGTATCGAGCAGTGTTATCAGGGAGCAGGCCAGAGCATCAGGGATGACTACATTAAAAGAGCATGCTCGGGATAAAGTGTTGGAGGGCTTAACCACCTTTCAGGAACTTGTTAGAGTTACTCAGAGCGATGTGGATTGAACAGAGAACAGATAGAGCGGAAAGGGTAGTCGGTGACGAAGCCCGTATCGGTAACGGTCACGGTTAAAAATAATGAATTTTAAGCCGAAAGACGTTGCCCTAAAACGAAACGGGTATCGTAACCTTAACCATAACCTTTTAAAAATGAAGGGGGTGAAAACATGGTAGATATTGGAGAACTATTACAGCTATGTGTTAAGCATAATGCTTCGGATTTGCATTTAACTGTAGGTAAACCGCCAACGCTGCGCATTGACGGATCATTGATGTCTTTAAATTATGAACCGCTGGGGCATGAAGAAACTGAGGGATTGATGAAGTCACTGACCAGTAATGATAATCAGCGGCGGATTCAGGAAGTGGGGGGAGTTGATTTTGGTTTTGCGTTTGAAAAAATAGCCAGATTCCGTGTGTCTGTTTATAAACAAAAAGGACATTATGGTTTGACTTTGCGTCTAATTCCCACTCATTTGCTTAGCTTTCAAGAAATTGGAGTTAGCGATGTGGTCAAGCAGTTGCTTTATCGTCCTCGGGGCTTAATTTTAGTTACCGGACCTACAGGGTCTGGAAAAACCACAACTTTAGCAACAATGACGGATTTTATAAATACTGAGCGCGATGCGCATATTATTACAATAGAAGATCCAATAGAATATTATCATACGCATAAAAAAGGGATTATTACGCAAAGAGAATTAGGCGTAGATGTGCCTAGTTTTAGTGAAGCCTTGATAAAAGGCTTGCGTCAAAATCCTGATGTAATCCTAGTTGGTGAAATGCGGGACTTAGCAACTATTGAAGCGGCAATTTTAGCTGCGGAGACAGGCCATTTGGTTTTGGCGACTTTACATACAACCAGCGCGGCAAGAACTGTAGACAGAATCATTGATGTTTTTCCTCCTAATCAACAAGAACAGATAAGGACACAGTTATCTACTTCAATATTAGCGGTAATTTCGCAGCAATTAATTCCTAAAGCTTCTGGCCGAGGTCGAATCGCGGCTTTTGAGCTGATGATTAATACATCTTCGATTCAAAATCTTATTAGAGAAAAGAAAACATATAGAATTACTTCTGATTTGCAGACTGGGGCAAAATATGGTATGAAGACATTTGATTCTTCTTTATATGAATTATATTCAAATGGCACAATTCGCTCAGAAGATGCGATTGATAAGGCATTTGACCAAGATGCTATGCGAGCAAAAGTCGAAGGCAAACTATAAGAAAATTGTTTGTAAATCCAGGTTTATTTAGGAATCAACTATGAGCAATCTATTTAAATTTAAAACAATCGGCACTATTTTACAAGAACGCGGGTTGATAAGTAAAGTAGATCTGAAAGAAGGCCTTGAAAGCCAAAAGACAAGCGGTTTGCCTTTGGGTAAAATTCTTGTAAACATGGGGATTATTACCGAGGGTCAACTGCTTAATGCTTTAGGTATTCAGGCTCGGCTGGAAACAGTTGAACTGGAACAGTTTTCAGTTCCGACAGACGTTTTGGAAAAAATTCCTGGGTCAATTGCTCGTTTGTATAATATCCTCCCGCTTAATTTTGAAACCGGAACGCTTACAATAGCGACATCTGATCCATTTAATTTTAGTATAATTGATGATTTGCGGTTTATGTTTAATTGTAATATTAAAGCTAAAATAGCAACCAGAGTGAGTATTGCTGAGGCAATTAAAAAATATTATGGCTCAGACATCGAACGTGTTGATGAGATTTTTTCTGAGATCAGTAATAATATTCCAGAACTTATTGAAGAAGCTTCTCGCGCGGATAATATAGAAGAACTTTCGGCGCAGTTACCAATTGTTAAGTTGATAAATTTAATTCTTATTCAGGCGATTAAAAAGAAGGCTTCCGATATCCATTTTGAACCTTTTCAGGATGAATTTAAAATACGTTATCGTCTGGACGGAGTACTTTATGATGTTGTTTCACCTCCGAAAATTCTGCACATAGCGATAAGTTCAAGGATTAAGGTTATGGCGAACTTGAACATAGCGGAAACAAGATTACCACAAGATGGGCGTACGCTTGTGCGGATTGCCGGAAGAATGGTTGATATGCGTGTATCAACTTTACCAACAATTTTCGGAGAAAGTGTTGTAATTAGAATATTAGATAAAGCAACAGTGCAATTATCATTGGATGATTTAGGTTTTAAGGAAGATATAAAAAATAAAATACTTTCCTTAATTAAAAAACCGTATGGGATAATATTGAGCACTGGGCCGACTGGATGCGGTAAGACAACAACTCAATATTCGGCATTAAGCCAGATAAATACAATTGAACAAAAAATAATTACGGTTGAAGATCCGGTGGAATTTGATTTGCCGGGTTTAATCCAGGTTTCAGTACGACCAAAAATTAATTTTACATTTCCGATTGCCTTGAGGCATATCCTTAGACAAGATCCGGATATAATTATGGTCGGAGAAATTCGGGATACAGAAACTGTGCAAATGGCAATTCATGCTTCTTTGACCGGACATCTTGTTTTTTCTACATTGCATACTAATGATGCTCCCAGTGCGGTGACAAGGCTGATTGATATGGGGGTGGAACCTTTTTTAATTGCTTCGGCTGTTGAGGCAGTTTTGGCTCAAAGGCTTGTTCGCTGTATTTGTTTGAATTGTAAACAAGAATATGTGCCGACAAAAAAAGAGTTTGCGGAGTCAGTGATTGACCCGGCAGAAGTTGATAATCAGAAGTTTTACAAAGGTTCTGGATGCGGGCAGTGTAATAATTCCGGGTATCGGGGGCGAGTGGGTATTTTTGAATTAATGGTTTTAGATGAGGATTTGCGCTCACTTGTTCTTGATCGAGTAACTGTTAGTCAATTGCGCAAACAAGCAATTAAAAATGGGATGAGGACATTAAGAGAGGATGCAGTATTAAAAGTATTTCAAGGGATAACAACTTTAGAGGAACTAATTAATATAAGTTCTAATTATTAATAATCCAATTTATAACCAAAAATAGAAAACAGTGAAAATGGAAAAATTTAATTATGTAGCTGTAAAAAAAGATGGTTCGGATATTAAGGGGATTGTCGAAGCAGTAAATTTAAATGATGCTTTGACTAAAATTAAGGCAATGGGATATTATCCCTCTCAAGTTTTGCCTGATAAGAAAAATAATAAAAAAGACTCGATTAGTAATTCATTTTTTGCGCGATTAAATTTTCTTAATTTATCTGGTCATAAAATTAAAGAGATGGATCTGGTGATTTTTACTAGACAGCTTTCAGTTTTACTTGATGCGGGCTTATCTTTAGTTCGTGCTTTGCACGCTTTGCAAAAACAATCCCGGTTTAAATCGATGAATGAAATTATTTCCGATATTGTTGATATGATTGAATCAGGCAGGGCATTTAGTGATGCTTTGGCGCATTATCCCGTGACTTTTTCCAAAGTTTATATAAATATAGTTAAAGCTGGAGAGACCGGGGGAGCGATGGATCAGGTGCTGCGACGTTTGGCTGATTTTTTAGAAAGAAATTTAAAATTACGGCAAAGAATTAATGCTGCCTTGATTTATCCTAGTCTTGTTCTTGCTGTATCGGTTTCGATTTTAATTCTTGTAATTGTTTTTGTTATTCCTAAATTTATGGAAATGTTTCAGGGTACGGGTATAGCCTTACCTTTTTTAACTTTAAGCATTATGTCTTTAAGTGATTTTATGTTAACTAAATGGTATGTGTTTATAGCGGGGATAGTTGGATTAATAGCCGGCTATAAAATGTTGTTGAGTAATTTTACGTTTCGTAAGTTTATTGATAATTTTAAATTAAACATTCCAGTTTTAGGGGGATTGACTAAAAAGGTTATTGCTGCGCGCTTTTCCCGCACTCTTTCAACTTTATTGTCAGGCGGAGTTCCCATATTGCGCGCTTTAGAATTAACCAAGGAAGTTATTGATAATGAGGTAGTGGCAACTGCGATTGCTGATGTCTCCGATCATGTTAGGGAGGGTGGCTTTATTTCTAAAGTGCTGGAACATAATTCGGCATTCCCTCAGTTGATGGTTAATATGATTTCTGTTGGTGAAGAAAGCGGTGCCTTGGATAAGATGCTGTCTAAAGTTGCTGATACTTATGAAGAAGAGGTTGATGTTACGGCTAATACCTTAACATCACTTTTGGAACCTTTTCTGGTTATTATCATGGGCGGAGTTGTTTTGCTAATAGTTTTAGCGATGTTTTTACCTTTAATGACGCTTATTCAGTCACTAACTTAATGATATAAAATAAGTTATGTTGCATGTTTAATTTTTGTATTTTTTGTTAAAATTAAATTCAGCAGGTATAAGTTGACAAACCTTTATAAATGTGCTATATATTATGTAATATATAAGAGTTAGAACTTCTGTATAAGCGAGTGTAAATGCAAGCGTCTTCCATTTTAAAAAGCCTTTTCAAAGGGATGAATAGGTATCTATGGGTATTGAAACTATCTTAGTGTCTTACCTGGTTAAATTTAAAAAGGATAAATAATATTTAGGTTGTTTTATGTCTATTGATAAAAATATATTTTTAGGTATTGATATTGGTTCAAGCTCCTTGAAAATTGCTCTTTTGAGCAAGGATAAGGGGGGCAGAATTAAATTGCTTAAAGCTGTTTGTCATGAATATACTAGCTACCCTGTAACTTCCGATAATCACAATCAAACTGAATTACTCGCCTATTTTTTGAAGAAATTTCTGATCAAAGAGAATATTAATCGGGATACTCGGATAGGTATATCTATTGCCGGCCAAGCGGCTTTTGTTAGATTAGTTAAAGTCCCAATTACTGCGCCGGAAAAGTTACGTCAGATCGTGCTTTATGAGACGCAGCAACAGGTTCCATTTCCGATTAATGAAGTTGTTTGGGATTTTCAGATATATGGTAGGGATAAAAAACAGTTAAGTGTTCTTTTAGCAGCTGTAAAAAAGGAACTTACTGGTTCCATTTTAAGCATTATCAGTGAGTTTTCCTTAAATGTGGAATTTATTGATGTAAGCAATCTTGCTTTGTATAATTGTTTGCATTATTTTTATCGGGATCTTAAAGAAACTTTGGTTCTAGATATTGGGGCTAAGACTACAAATATTATCATTATAAGTGAGGAGAAATTTTGGACAAGAAGTTTACCCCTTGGCGGTCAAGATATTACTGATTCAATCGCGGTTGCGCTTAAAGTCGATAATGGTGTGGCTGAGAAAATTAAAAGAGAGCAGGGTAAAGTTGCAATGCTTTATTATGGACAAAAGCTTTCTTCTGATACTCAGGAACAAAAAATTGCGGAGGCAATTACCGCGATACTTACCGATATGACCAATGAAATTGTTAAGACTTTGAATTTTTATAAGTCTCAGCATAAATCTGAGATGAATTTTAAAAAAGTATTATTAACTGGGGGTGTGAGCAAAGTTGATAATATCGATAAGTTTTTTGAGAATAGTCTATCTTTACCTGTGGAAAAGTTGGATTATTTTAATTTTCTGGGTTTTAGCCAAAAAGTTGACATGTCAATCAATGAGTTCTTTGGTCCGGCAATCGGGTTAGCTTTACGTGGTCATGGCCGCTCAATGCTCAATATTAATTTATTATCCCAAGAATACTTGAAAAAGAAAAATTTCAGTAAAAAAATTCCGTTTATTTTAAGCGCTTTTGTTTTTTTGGGATTGATATTACTTGGTTTTTTTATGCTGTTATTGAGTAAGAATGCTGAATTATCTGATTATTTTAAGAAAATAAATAATCAGGTTAATCAATATGAACAATCAGCGAAACAATTAGATGCTTTGAAGCAAGATATTAATGAAATCCAAAAAAATCAAAAGTCAATGAATGCGATTATAAATGCACGGTATCAAGCAATAGAAATACTGAGTAAAATCACGCAAGCTATGCCTGGAGCAGTCTGGATTAAGAATTTAGATTTAAATTTAGAACTTAAAACTATTGTTCTCGAGGGGAATTGCGGTAAGGATTTGAATGCGGTAGATCATTTTCAAAATAAAATCAAATCGCAAGATATTTTTAAAGATGTAAAACTGAATACTGTTGGCAAACAAGCTGATGGAAGTATAGACTTTTCAATGACAATATTTATAAACAAATAGAGATTTATATAATGGAAATATTTTTAATCAAAAATTTCAGAAAAACATTTACAAGTATTGTTCTTATCGCAATCACTTGTGCTGGTTTGATATTAGCGATTATAGCAGCTGGTTTATTCAATTCTAATTTAAACCCAAAATTAGGGGATTTAGAAAAAAGGCTTATAATTTACAAAAAAACTTTAGGTAATAATCCGGAGCAATTGATCGCAGGTAAAAAAATATATAAAAGTCAATTATTAGAAAAGAATGAAAAAATCAATAATATGTTTACAAAGCCGAATTATGTTAGTAGTACTCCGCTTTCTTTCAAACAGCTTTTGTTTAGCGCTCAGGATAGATTGAAAGTAGAAGCGCATAAAAAAAATTTAAAATTGTCTGAATGGTTAGGATTTGATGAATATAAAATAAATGTTCCGGAGGCTGCTATTACTGATGTTTTAACCCAGGAATTAAACGTAATTGAGGCGCTAGTTACTGGCGCAATAGATAGCGGTGTGAGCTCAATTGATAATATTAAATTATCTCATCAGAGACTGTCCGTGACGGTAGCGGATAAGAAGTTTAGCTATTTGCCGATATCTTTATCAATTAAATCAGGTTCGGGACAAATGAAAGCTTTTTTAATGAATATTTCAAAAATGCCTGGTATTTTTGAAATAATCCAATTAAAAGTCAAGAGTGTTGATCAGGATAAGAATATGTTATCTACGGATATAATTCTACAATTTATTGAGATATGAAAATATGAATAAAATATATGATAAGTTAGATAAAATAATTTGTTTTATTATGGCAGGATTATTTATTGTCAGCAGTTATTTATTTATAGGTAATAGTTATAATTATAAAATATCTATGGAGCAGAAGAAAAATGCTTTAATTGTTGAAAATAAAAATGAGAATAATGATTTATTGCCAGAAGGTTTACTTTTAGACCCTGATCCTAAAGCAGCGATTGATTTGCTTGCAATAAAAAGAAATATTTTTGTTCCGTTTGAAGATGATGAGAAAAGGGTAACGTTTGATAATCCTGTCCTGGAATTATTGGATATATCATATAAACCGCTTGGTTTTCAATATCAAGGAAGAATTATTTATCCAAATGGCAAGATCGTAGCTCAAATTAATGCGAATAATAAAAGTTATTTAGTTCAGCTGGGTGCAAAAGTGGGAGATTATAAAGTTACTCACCTGGATAAAAATTCAGTTGTCCTAAAAATGAAAAAAGGAGAATCTTTGGATATAAAATATCTGCAACAAGGCTATAGTGATGAATTGATGGCAAAAATTAAAGACAATATTTCTGGAAAGATTGAAACAGTTTATAAAAATAGTGATATATTCGGCTATAAGGTGCTTGACATAGACAGAGATTTTGTGATATTGTCTAAGTTAGGTCAGCAGTTACGGTTACAGAAAGGAATGGTGCAAACGAAATGAAACGATTAATCTTCTTTTTACTTATAATATCTTTTTGCTTAAATATGGATTTAAATGTTTTTGCTCAGGATAGTGGCTTGTCTGATTTTGAACAGGATCGGGCATTGGATTTAGCCAATCAAATTGCTCAGCAGAAAAATTCAAAGGCTACTGTAAATACAGCGAATTTAAGCCTTGGTTTGACAGATTTAATTAACAAGGGATATGATGCTTGGGCAAATCTGGAATTTGAAAAAGCAAAAGCATATTTTAATGCAGCTTTGAGCTTGGAACCGAATAATTCGGAAATATCTGAAATTATTTATGGTTTAGAAAAAGCGCAATTAGAATATGAGCGAAGTCAGGTTAAAACAGAATTATCGCTTTTGCAGGGCAAAAGAATGCTTGATTCAGAAAAAGCTTGGTTGATTGAGCCTCCGAAGACAACAAGTTCCACTGGGCAAATAAAAAAACAATCAATTTCTTCTTTAAAAGAAAAGGCAATGACGAAAAATGTAAGCATTGATTTTACTAATGCGCAGATTAGCAATGTGCTTGAATTTTTATCTGAGGTAAGCGGAATCAATATAATTATGGATCAGGCCGCAGTTGCTAGTGCCGGTAATATCGGCATACATCTTAAAAATGTAAGCTTGGTTCAGGCCTTAGAATCAATATTGCGTTCAAAAGGATTGGCTTATAGGTTTGAAAAGGATTTTATTTGGGTTAGTTCCCAAGCGGATATTGCTAATGAGAGTTTAGTTATTCGGATATATAATCTTTCTCAGGGCTTAGCTAGTTTTACTTATTTTACGACTTTTGATACTGTTACCATAAAAGGTGTGCGCCCCGATAGTAAAGTGATTTTAGGAGAAGAAGGTTTGGGTGTTGAGACTAATGAAGGAATAAAAATCGGCGGTCCAAGCGGAGTATCGGGTAAGGTTACTATGACAATTGAGGATGTTTTGAAACAAGTTGTTGATTGGCCTGAGGCAAGTAGGATATTTTTAGATAATCGGACAAGTACGCTTATTGTGCGAAATACTCCGACTAATTTAGCAATTTTAGAGGAAGTTATACAAGCCCTTGATGTTAATCCTCCTCAGGTTATGATTGAAGCAAGATTTGTCGAAATCGGGGAAGATGATTTATACTCTTTGGGTCTTAAAATGAATACTGAGATTAGTGGGCAGGGAGCAGCAGCTCCAACATCATTTCCGTTTAATAAAAATAATAATGGAAAATTCGCTTCGACGTTTCCTGCACCAGCTACTACTGACTTTAACTACGGTAAACTAGATTTTTCCCAGTTTCAGGCAGTTATTTCGGCCATAGAACAGAATACTAATAGCAATACACTTTCTTCCCCGAAAATCACTACGATTAGCGGGCAGGAAGCAGTAATAAAAATAGTAAAAGAATATAGATATCCTACAAAATATGAAATCGAAGTACTAAAAGTAGAAGATGCTGATGGTAATACAGTTACGCAATCATTTCCTGTTCCAGTTGAATTTACAACTCGCGATATTGGGATAATTTTAAAGGTTACGCCAAATGTCGGAGCTGATGAGAAAACAATTAATATGACTGTTATTCCCGAGGTCAGTGAATTTGATGTAACTAAATATTTTTTTAATTATGGAACTGATGAAAGACCGTTTTTGCAGCCTTTCTTTAATACGCGAAATGCAACAGCCAGTATAATTGTAAATAATAATGAAACAGTGGTAATGGGCGGTCTTATGCGGGAAACTGTAGAACAAGGAGTTGACCGTATTCCGGTTCTGGGCAGTATTCCTTTGCTTGGCAATTTATTCAGCCGCAAGGTAGATAATAAGCAGAAAAGAAATTTGTTGATTTTTGTTACTGCTCGAATAATCAGTCCAACAGGACAGACAGTAGTTAAAAAGTAGTTTTATGTTTAAACACTGTCAAACTATAACCACTTAAACCATGGGTACCGCCGCATTGTATAAATCCCGTTGATAACTATGTATTTATAGTATAAGGCATATCTAATATCCATGCAGAGAAAAAAACTTTATCTTGTTGATGGAAATTCATATATTTATCGGGCATATTATGCTATCGGCGATTTAACTACATCAACAGGTATTCCTACTGGGGCAGTTTTTGGTTTTGTAACAATGCTGAACAGGTTAAAATCAGATGCTCATCCTGATTATCTTGCCGTTTGTTTTGATTTAAAAGGTCCGACACTGCGTCATGGTGGAGAAGTGGATTATAAAAAAGATCGCAAGCCAATGCCGGAAGATCTTGTCAGTCAGATGCAGGTGGTTAAAGAGGTTATTGGCGCTTACGGTATCCCGATTTTTCAATTGTCGGGATATGAGGCTGATGATATTATTGCAACTTTAGCGGTTAAATTTAAAGAAGATGTGGATGTTTACATTGCTAGCAGCGACAAAGATATGTTGCAACTAGTTGATAATTATGTTAAAATTTATAATCCGCAAAAAGAAAATAAAATTGTGGGGTATGAGCAAGTTTTTGAAAAATTTAAAGTAACTCCCAATCAAATAACAGACCTTTTAGCTTTAGCCGGAGATAGTTCAGATAGTATTCCAGGAGTGCCAGGTATCGGGCCTAAAACAGCCGCAGAATTATTATCAGTATTTAAAGATCTTGAAGGGATTTTAAGTAATACGCATAAGATTACCCAGAAAAAAAGAAAACAACTTCTTGAAGAATTCGCGGATCAGGCAAGATTAAGTAAAAAACTGGCAACAGTAATTACTGATGTTCCAATTGATGTATCCCTGGAAAGACTTAAGGGAACGACTCAAGATATACAGACATTGAGAGGTATTTTTCAAAGATTGGAATTTAAAAATCTATCCAGTAGTTTAGTTGATCAGGCTCCAAAACAAAATGCTGGCTTTAAAATACATCAAATTAATACAAAAAAAGAATTATGTGATTTATATCTTAGTTTGAAAAAAGAAAAAACTTTTTCTTTCTGCGTTCGTCCTGACAATGAAAAACTGCATAATATTAAAAGTATAGAAATAAGCACTGGTCTGCAATCGCTAATAAGCATCAGTCTAAATAATCAAGTGACAATCGCGGATGTTAAACAGCAATTAGAAGAAATTTTTTTAGATAAAAACATTCTTAAAATTGGTTACGATATTAAAAATCTATGTATTGTTTTTAAGAAAAACAATATTGAACTGGATGGTCCGTTTTTTGACATAATGGTTGGGGCATATTTATTAGAACCAGGTGCAAGTCGCAGGACTCTGGGAGATATTGCCGGGGACTATATCGCGAGAAATATTGATTATGATATTCAGGCAATTGAGCAGATAAATATAAAAAATATTTTAGCGCAAGAGCTTAAGGCTAAAGAATTGATAGAGCTTTTTAACACTGTTGAGATGCCTTTAATCAGAGTTTTGGCTTTGATGGAGTGCGCGGGGATAAAAGTAGATAAAGACCTTCTTTGTTCTATGGAAAAAAGTATTGAGAAAAAATTAGAAGTACTTACTGCTGAAATATATAAGACAAGTGGTTGTGAATTTAATATAAATTCTCCGAAACAATTAGGTGAAATTTTATTTGATAAATTAAAATTACCGGTTGGCAAAAAAGGTAAAAGCGGATTTTCAACAAATGGAGAAGTGCTGAAGCAGCTATCTTTAGAGCATGAATTACCGGCGATGATTTTAGAATATCGGGAGTTGGCTAAACTTAGGTCAACTTATGTTTTGGGATTGCTTGATTTAATTGATCCTATTAGTGGTCGAATTCATACATCTTTCAATCAAACAGTTACCGCTACTGGCAGGCTTAGTTCAAGCACCCCTAATCTTCAGAATATTCCAGTGCGTACAGAAATAGGCAGAAAAATTCGTGCCGCTTTTATCAGTAAGTCAAAGGATTGGAGTTTATTATCAGCTGACTATTCACAGATAGAGTTAAGAGTTTTAGCCCATCTGTCAGAAGATGAGTATTTGACCAAGGCCTTTAATCAGGATTTAGATATACATACTTTTACGGCAACTTTGATTTTTGATATTCCGAGTGAACAAGTAGATAAAAAGATGCGTTATTTGGCTAAAAGAGTTAATTTTGGGATAATTTATGGTATGGGCGCATATGGCTTAGCCAGAGATATTAATGTGTCTCATGCTGAGGCTAAGAAGTTTATTCAAGAATATTTCAAGCGGTATCCTTCGGTACAAAACTATTTGCAAAAACAGATTGATCATGCCAGACAAACAGGTTATGTAACAACTTTGCTTAATCGGCGGCGATATATACCGCAAATAAACACAAAAAATATGATGCAACGCAGTTTTGCCGAACGCACCGCGATGAATACGCCAATTCAAGGGACAGCAGCTGATTTAATTAAAGTAGCAATGATTAATGTATTAAATAAATTGGATCAAGGCAAGTTTAAGACGAGTATGCTTTTGCAGGTACATGATGAATTGGTTTTTGATGTTCCAGATGATGAGCTTGAACAGGTAAAAAAAATAGTCAAGCAATGTATGGAAAGTATTTTTAAGCTTCGCGTGCCAATTAAAGTTGATTTAAAATCTGGGAAAAACTGGAGAGATATGCAGTAGGGTTTTTAAAAAAATGGGGAGGAATGGTTGCATGCTTCATGGGGGGAATTATGAAAGTATTATTTTGTAGTTCAGAAGTTGTGCCTTTTGCGAAAACCGGTGGATTAGCTGATGTTGCTGGAACTTTACCTCCTGAACTTGCAAATTTAGGGGTAAATATAAAAGTTGTTTTACCTTATTATAAAAGTATTGATTCTAAGAAATTTGAAATTAAAAAAATAGATAAAGATACCTCAGTTGCAGTTATTCAGAATAATGTTGAGGTTTATTTTATAGAGAATAAAAGATATTTTGACCGAGCAAATCTTTACCAATATAACGGAGTAGATTATCGAGATAATTTGGAAAGATTTACATATTATTGTCAGCAAACATTAAGATTAGCTAAAAAGATTAAATTCAAGCCAGATATTATTCATTGCAATGATTGGCAAAGTGCTTTAATCCCGATTTATTTAAAAACTATTTATAAAGATGATGCTTTTTTTAAAAAAACCAAAACTGTTTTTACAATCCATAATTTGGGGTATCAAGGTCTTTTTTCCAAAGAAGATTTTTCGGTGACGGGACTTGACTATGATGTGTTTTCAATGGAGGGGTTGGAGTTCTATGGGAGGATAAATCTGCTTAAAGGCGGTTTATTGTTTTCCGATAAAATTACTACAGTGAGTTCCACCTATGCTGATGAAATTCAAACTCCGCAATTTGGCTGCGGATTAGAAGGGGTGTTGCTGAAAAGAAAAAATGATTTATCTGGAATATTAAACGGTATAAATTGTCATGATTGGGATCCAACGCAAAATAAAACACTAACAAAAAATTATGGACCGGATGCGATTGCTGGCAAGTATCATAATAAAATTGATCTGCAGAAAATTTGCAAATTAAAAGTCAGTAAAAATATTCCCTTGCTGGGCATAATCACTAGATTGGCTGATCAAAAAGGACTAGATATCTTAGCGGAAGTTATTGATAAAATAGTTCAGATGCCGATTCAGTTTGTTTTACTTGGTACCGGGGATCCTAAATATCATAAATTATTCGAGAATATAAAAAATAAGTATAGAAACACCTCGATACATCTTAGTTTTGATGCAAAATTAGCATATAAAATTTATGCGGGTTCAGATATTTTCTTAATGCCTTCTTATTATGAACCGTGCGGGTTGGGGCAGCTAATAAGTCTTAATTTCGGCACAATTCCTTTGGTGCGAAAGATCGGAGGTTTAGCCGATACGGTTGTTGATTATAATCCTTTTACTAAACAAGGAAACGGTTTTGTGTTTGATAATTATCAAGCAGGGGCATTGCTGGAAGCAATAAAAAGAGCATTATGTGTTTATAATGACAGCGAGACCTGGAACAAGCTTGTTGCCGGAGCAATGAAATGCAATTTTTCCTGGGAAAAATCAGCAAAAGAGTATAATAAGCTTTATAAGAAACTTTTAAGTTCTAAAAAATAAAAAGAATTTATTTTATGGATAGTAAATTAATAGTAATCGGTTTGACTGGCGGATTAGCCAGTGGAAAAAGTACCGCAGCTAAAATGTTTACTGCTTTTGGCGCAATAATTTTGGATGCGGATAGGATTGGGCATAAAACTCTAGCGAAAAATTCTAAATGTTTTAAAAAGATAGTAAAGCGATTTGGTAATAGGATTTTAGATTGCAATGGAACAATCAATAGAGGGAGTTTAGCCAAAGTCGCATTTAAAAATAGTGCTAACCAAAAAGCCCTTTGCGCGATAATTCATCCTTGGATTTTTGAATACATTGATAAAAAAATAAAACTTTATCAAAAAAATAAAGATGTGAGATTGCTTATTGTGGAGGCAGTATTACTTATTGAATCCGGTTTGTTTGAGAAAATGGATAAGAACATTGTTGTAAAATCAAATCAGGCGCAGCAGCTTTTAAGAGCAAAACTTAATCGGAATATGGACAAGGAAGCAGCAAAGCAGAGAATGCAATATCAATTAAAACTAGCTGATAAAATCAAGTACGCTGATTATGTTATTGATAATCGCGGTACTTTTAAAAATACAGAATCTCAAGTAAAAAAAATAGTAGTTAAATTGTTAAATAATTGATTAAATAATGTTTGGGGCAGTTAGATGCTTCAAACGAAAAGCGAGGGAGTGTATGAAACCACAGAAACCAGAGAGAGCAAAACCAACCAGGGCCGATAGTAATTCTCGGTATCCAATGCATAGTTCTAGACCTAAACCGTTACAGACAGAAGATCGTAAACCAATGGAAAGACATCAGACTGATGGTGGAATATATATTGGTGAGCTTAAAAAAATGAGCGGTGCCGGATTAATAAAAATCGCGAAAGAATTAAAAATTGCCGGAATTAGCGGGGTGCGTAAACAGGATCTTATTTTTAAAGTTTTGCAAGCGCAAGCGGAAAAAGCTGGTAATATGTTTGGCGAAGGAATACTGGAAATATTGCCGGATGGATTTGGTTTTTTAAGATCACCTAATTACAACTATCTGCCTTGTCCTGATGATATTTATATTTCTCCGAGTCAAATCAGAAAATTTAATTTAAAAACCGGTGATACAGTTAGTGGGCAGATTCGTCCACCTAAAGAAGGTGAGCGTTATTTTGCGCTGCTAAAGGTCGAAGCAGTTAATTTTGAAGCTCCGGAAAAAGTTAAAGACAAAATTCTTTTTGATAACCTTACTCCGCTTTATCCTGAGTCACGTTTAATCCTGGAAACTGATTCGGAAGATGTCTCGACTAGAATTATGGATTTATTTACCCCGATCGGAAAAGGACAGCGGGGTTTAATTGTCGCTCCTCCGTATAGCGGAAAAACTGTTTTATTACAGAAAATAGCAAATAGTATAATTGCCAATAATGAGGATGTTGTGCTTATTGTTTTATTGATTGACGAGCGTCCGGAAGAAGTTACGGATATGCAGCGTTCAGTTAAAGCTGAAGTAATCAGCTCTACTTTTGATGAGCCGCCAGAGAGGCATGTTCAGGTGGCGGAAATTGTTTTGGAAAAAGCAAAGCGATTGGTTGAATGTGGTAGAGATGTCGTTATATTATTAGATAGTATAACTCGTTTGGCTCGAGCGCATAATACGGTTGTTCCGCATTCTGGAAAAATATTATCGGGCGGTGTTGATTCAACTGCTTTGCAAAAACCAAAACGTTTTTTTGGAGCTGCGCGGAATATTGAAGAGGGCGGATCATTGACTATTCTGGCAACAGCCTTGGTTGACACAGGAAGCAGAATGGATGAAGTTATTTTTGAAGAATTTAAAGGTACCGGTAATATGGAATTACAGCTTGATCGTAATTTATTTCAGAGACGGATTTACCCGGCGATTGATATTAAACGTTCGAATACGCGTAAAGAAGAATTACTGGTCGATCCAGAAGAATTAAAGCTTATTTGGATTTTACGTAAAGCGCTTAATGAGCTGAGCAGTGTGGAAGCAATGGAGCTGCTTACTACAAAACTTAAAAAAGTATCGACAAACGCGGAATTCTTGCTTTCTCTGTCAAAAAGCAGATAAATAATCGCAAGGTATTAACAATGGTTGACGAAAAGTCTATTTTCTGATAAAATTTCTAGTTCAGAACCGAAGATGTGAACAATCGAAAATATTTGAATAATAATGATTCCGAAAGTGCCTGCTAGGTCGCAGTCATTTCGGACTAAATTCGCGCAGGCTGACTTGATGTCGCAATAATGCTCCATAAGTCAGGCGCTCATTTAACAGGAGGGAAATATGAAGAAGAAAATACATCCAGAATACAATCAAAGCACGATAACTTGTGCTTGTGGTGAAGTAATGAGTACAAATAGTACAAAACAGGACATGCGTGTAGAAATATGCAGCAGTTGTCATCCTTTTTTTACTGGAAAACAAAAAATGCTTGATACTGCCGGAAGAGTAGAGCGATTTAAGAAGCGATATGCTAAATAATAAGCTTTTATTTGGTAAACTCGATGAGTTTGTGGATCGTTTAAAAGTTTTAGAAAATCAAATGAGTGATCCAGAGATAATAAAAAATGTTTCTGGATATCGGAAATTAGCAATAGAAAGGTCTGATCTTTTAGATAAGATCGCTTTGTTTAGTAATTATAAAAATAATTACGAGGAGGTTAATCGTTTAAAATCAATCATTCAAGAGTCGACTGAAGAGGAAGATTTTCTTGAGCTGGTTGAAGAAGAATTAAAAGTTTTAAAAGGAAAACAAAATAAACTTATTGAAAATATTGAAGAATTTTTGATTGAGCCTGATCCGAATGATGATAAAGATATTATTATTGAAATCCGGGCCGGGACTGGCGGTGAAGAAGCCGCGCTATTTGCCGCGGATCTTTATAGAATGTATGCTTATTATGCTGAAAAGTGTGGGATCAAAGTCGAAGTAATAAATTCTAGCCCCACGCCGATCGGTGGGTTTAAAGAAATAATTTTTTCCTTAGAGGGAAGTAAAGTTTATAAACGGTTTAAATTTGAATCGGGGATTCATCGAGTTCAAAGGGTTCCGAGTACTGAAACAGCAGGGAGAATTCATACTTCAGCGGTTAGTGTGGCAGTTTTAGCGGCGGCAGAGGAAATGGATTTAGAAATAAATATTAATGATCTAAAAGTGGATGTATACCGTTCTTCCGGCGCTGGTGGCCAGAGCGTAAATACAACAGACTCAGCAGTAAGAATCACGCATTTGCCTACAGGGGTAGTAGTTACTTGTCAAGATGAACGCTCTCAGATTAAAAATAAAGCTAAAGCACTTAAAGTTTTAAGAGCAAAGCTATATGATCATGCTCAATTAGAGCAGGCTTCGAAAATCAGCCAAGATCGAAAGAAACAGGTTGGATCCGGAGATAGAAGTGAAAAAATAAGGACTTATAATTTTCCTGATAGACGGGTTACTGATCATCGGATTTCCTTAACTTTGTATAAAATTGAACAAATTTTAGCTGGAGATTTAGATGAACTTATTTCAGGATTGCAATCAGCGGAAAAAGAGCTTAAACTTAAACAGAATAAATAATGAATTAGTGATATTGGCTCAATAATATTTAGTCCAAAGGCATGCTTATTTATTGCACCAATGGGGTGTAATTTTTTTTTATAATACAAGGTATGAGGAAAAAATGAAATTTTCTGGATATAACTTTGTGTTAATCTCCGTAGTTTTTAGTATATTAATTAGTAACAAAGTAATGGCGCAGAATGTTAAAAAAGCCGATCAAGGTAGAGTTATTTATGAACAGCAAATGTCTTATGATGATGCGCGTAAAATGCAGGAAATAGTGGCGCAACTAGAAAAAGAAAAAAATAATAATGATGGATCAGCAGTATCAAGTAATCCATTAATTGACGCTATGAGTGATGGCTCAGCTGATAATTCAAAAATGCTTGATATGCTGAAGATTTTAATTAATACAATGGGTATTGATGTTTTGCCGGAAGATTTAGTTGCACAGAAAACAGGCATAGAGACGGATAACTCAGAAAAAAGCGGTGTGAATAATTTCAAGAAGTGGGACGACACACATAATTGGAAGAAGCTAAGAATTGAGTAAAATTAGGGACCGATTAGCTTGAATCGTAAAATATAATGAATAAACAAGATACTACTATCGGGAAAGCTCTAAGTGCAGCAGAGTGTTTGTTATCACAGGCTGGCATTGTTTCAGCAGAAAAAGAAGCGGTAATATTACTAGGTTTTTTTTTAGATTTAAAGCGAATTGACGTGTATTTTATTAGAAATGAAATTTTAAATTCAGATATTTTGATTGAATTTCAATCTGCGGTAAATAAAAGATGCGCTTATTTCCCCCTGCAGTATCTTACAGGGGAAACTTTTTTTTATGGTTTAAGACTGGTAATGCGGGAGGGAGTTTTTATTCCCAGGCCTGAAACAGAAATATTGGTAGAGAAAATAATTAAAATAGCGGAGAAGAATTTTCCAAACGGCTTGAAAATATTAGAGTTATGTACAGGTTCCGGTAATATTTCAGTTTCATTGACAAAAAACATACAATATTGTACAATTATTAGTTCAGATATAAACAAAAAAGCTTTGGACTTATCGCGACATAATGCTTGTATCCATGGAGTAAGTGAGCAAATTAAATTTATCCAAAGTGATTTGTTTGAGGCTTTAGATTCTCAAGATTATCAACAGGAAAGTAATCGGTTTGAGATTATAGTGGCTAATCCTCCTTATGTTAGTTTTGAGCAGATGAATGAATTACCGGCGGATGTGCTTAATGAACCTAAAGAGGCACTTTATGGGGGTAATGACGGTTTAGATTTTTATCGGAAAATTATTGGACAAACAAGAAATTTTTTAAAAAAAAGCGGTTATATTGCTTTTGAATTTGGTGATAAGCAAGCCAAAGATATTGAACAAATTATACAAGTAAGTAAGCTTTTTGATCAAACAGAGTTTTTTGCTGATTTAAACGGAATATACCGATTTGTAATCGCTAGGCGTATAAATGGATAAAATTATTATTGAAGGTGGAGTGCCGTTAAAAGGTAAGATTGAAGTTAGTGGCGCGAAAAACGCGGCATTGCCGATATTGGCGGCAACTCTGTTAACAGAAGAAAAATGTATTATTAAAAATGTGCCGGTACTAAGGGATGTTATGACTATGCTGAGAATTCTGCGTAGTTTAGGCGTTAAGACCCAAATGGAAGGCAATAAAGTAATTATAGAACCAAAAAGATGCAATAGTTATATTGCTGATTACAAATTAGTCAGTACTATGAGAGCGTCTATTTGTGTGTTAGGCCCGTTGTTAGCTAAACAGAAACAGGCAAAGGTTTCAATGCCAGGTGGGTGTATTATTGGGCAGCGACCTGTTGATCTGCATATAAAAGGTTTGAGTGCTTTAGGCGCAAAGATCAAGATAGAACATGGGTATATTGATGCGCGGGCAAAGCAATTGCGCGGCGCAAATATTTTTCTTGGCGGAGCATATGGTTCTTCGGTTCTGGCTACATCTAATGTGCTGATGAGTGCATGTTTGGCTAAAGGAATAACCTTAATTGAAAATGCTGCTTGTGAGCCGGAAATTGTTGATCTGGCAAATTTTTTAATTAAGATGGGTGCAAAAATAAAAGGGCAGGGAACACCTCTGATTACGATTGAAGGTGTGAAAAAATTAAGCGGTGCGACGCATACTGTAATCCCGGACAGGATAGAAGCCGGAACATTTATTCTTGCTGCGATAATTACCGGCGGGGATTTAATTATTGAAAAAGCTCGCCCGGATCATTTATCCGCTTTATTTGATAAATTAAAACAGGTTGGGTGTAGCATTACGGTTCGGGGTGATACTATTTACGCTAAAAGAAAAACTGCTTTTTTAAAGCCTGTTGATATAACAACTATGCCTTATCCGGGTTTTCCGACTGATATGCAGGCTCAAATGATGGCATTAGCATCAATCAGCGATGGAATAAGTGTTTTGACGGAAAAGATATTTCCCGATAGGTTTATGCATGTTAGTGAGTTAAACCGCATGGGAGCAGGAATTTTTTTAGAAGGGGCAAGCGCTATTGTTAAAGGCGTAAAACGTCTGAGCGGTGCGCCGGTTATGGCTTCAGATTTAAGAGCTTCAGCTGCGCTGATTCTGGCTGGTTTGGTTGCTAAAGGTAAGACAGAAATTTCTCGTATTTATCATTTAGATCGAGGTTATGACAAGATAGAAGAGAAATTGCAAAAAGTTGGGGCAAGAATTAAAAGAGTAAAAGAATAAATGATTCCGAAAGTGTCTGCTAGGCCGCAGCCATTTCGGACTAAATTCGTGTTGGCTGACTTGACGTCGCGTAAATGCTCCGTAAGTCAGACACTCATTTAAAGAGTAAAAGTATTATCCACGCCGAAAAACGGCGGGATTAAATTCGCACAGATAATTTATATTGCTAGAAACCACATAAATTATGTGCTCATTTGAGGAGGTGAAAAAGTGGCTGTTATTATTCGTTTATCGAGACTAGGAACAAAAGGAAAACCGCATCATAAGATTGTGGTTATAGACCAACATAGACCGAGAGATGGACGTTTTATTGAAGAAATTGGTTATTATAATGCTTCGATTAAACCAACATTGATGGAAGTTAAAGCTGATCGTGCTTTATATTGGATGAGTGTTGGAGCAAAACCAACTGGAACTGTAAAAAGAATATTTAAAAATAAAAAAATTCCTTTAAATGCTAAAAAGGAGACAAAATAGTGAAGCGTGCTATTTTATTTGTTTTTGTTTTATTTATGGTTTCTACTGTTTCTGGGTGTAAGACTTTTAATCAGTTTAGTAATCAGAACAGAGATAGTGCGGCATTAAAAGGGGAAGAGTTAAACCTTGATAGTGATCAGGCCTATCTGTTGAGTACATGGTATCATAATGCAGTTTTATCTGAAGATGTGGGTGATTATAATGCAGCAATTATGTATTATGCGAAAATCGTTGAATATTTTCCGGAAACTGAAAAAGGCAGAATGGCCAACAAAAGGCTTAATGTGCTGAATAGAGCACATTAATATTGATATGTCGGTTAAGACAAAAATTATTAAAATATGAATATAGACGTGCTCACATTATTTCCGGAAATGTTTCCGGGAATTCTGAATGAATCTATTTTAAAAAGAGCTCAAGAAAATAAAAAAGCGAAAGTTTCTATACATGATATGCGCAATTGGACTCATGATGCGCGTAAGACTGTTGATGATAAACCTTTTGGTGGCGGTCCAGGAATGGTGATTAAACCTGAACCTGTTTTTGAAGCTTGTGACGATCTTTGTAAAAAAAATTCGTATGTGATTTTACTTACTCCGCAAGGGGAAAAATTTAATCAAGCAATGGCTAAAGAGCTATCATCTAAAAAACGCATTTTAATGATATGCGGACACTATGAAGGCTTTGATGAGCGGATTAGAAAAATTGCGGATAAAGAAATTTCTATAGGGGATTATGTTTTGACTGGCGGAGAAATCCCCGCTATGGTGCTTATTGATGCAGTCATCAGACTGATACCAGGAGTTTTGGGGGAAGAATCTTCATTGGATGATGAGTCGTTTAATGATGGGCTGCTTGAATATCCTCAATATACCAGACCGAGAGTTTTTAGAGATATGGAAGTACCGCCAGTTCTTTTGTCTGGCGATCATAAAAAAGTAGCTAAATGGCGCAGTGAACAAGCATTAAAAAGAACTCAGGAAAAAAGAAAAGATTTATTAAAGGAGGAAATAAACAATGGTAAAGAAAAATAGTGATCAGCCGAAAATAGTTGATTTTGGCCCTGGTGATACAGTTAAGGTTCATGTGAAAATTCAGGAAGAAGAAGGTAAAGTGCGTATTCAGACTTTTGAAGGAATTGTACTGAGAAAGCGCGGCGGCGGTGTTAGCGAAACTTTTACTGTGAGGAGAGTTTCTTATGGTGAAGGAGTTGAAAGAATTTTCCCTTTGCATTCTCCGATTATTGACAGAATCGAGCTTGTCAAAAAAGGAAAAGTTCGTAGAGCAAGATTGTATTATTTACGCGATCGAAAAGGTAAAAAAGCAAAAGTAGAGGAAAAAAAGACATTTGTTACTGCTGAGGCTTAATTAAGCGTGTGGCGCATTGAGCAGTCTATTTTCGACCAAGGTTTTGAGTCTATTGCCGGAGTTGATGAGGCTGGCCGCGGTCCTTTAGCCGGACCAGTTGTTGCCGCGGCTGTTATTGTTCCTAAATTTTACGAATTTTCATCTAAGGTTACTGACTCTAAAAAATTGTCTGCTGCTCAGAGGCAGAGAGCATATGAAGAAATAATCGCTAAATGTATTTACGCTTTTGCAGTTGTTGATGAAAATCAAATAGACAAGTATAATATTCTGCAGGCCAGCCTTTTGGCTATGGCTGATGCGATTCATAATCTTTCCCAAAAACCAGAATGGGTTTTAATTGACGGAGTGCATAAACCCGCTTTGGAATTTCCCATGCAAGCGATAATTAAGGGGGATTCCTTGAGTATTTCAATCGCTAGTGCCTCAATTGTGGCTAAAGTTATAAGAGATAGTATCATGATTGAATTAGATCGGGAGTATCCTCAGTACGGTTTTGCAATTCATAAAGGCTATGGGACTAAATCCCATTTACAATCTATATCTGCATATGGTCCATGCCCGATTCATCGTAAGACTTTCCAGCCGATAAAAGGTATTCTCAGTAAGTAGTTTTCCTCTGGTTTCGAAGAATTCTCTCAAAATAAAATTTTATTAAAAGTTGGCATAATCAGTTAAAAAATGGTAAACTTTATTAATTTTTAATTGATTAAAAAAGCGCATAACCTCATGCGATTAAAAGATAAATGAAATTTTTACTTTAACAGGTAATCTATGCTTATAGGGAAAAAGTTTAAAATTATCAGAAAGACACTGGCATTATTTTGCCTGTGGGGTTTTCTTGGCCTAAACAATGCACTGGCCTTTAGCTTGCTGGATTATCCTAATCCGGATAATTTTTTGAGTCCGCAGCTGAACATTTCCATTCCGCTTTTCATCGATGATTATCAAAAAGTTACAAAAGCTCCGCGTTGGCTTAGACCGGATATCGTGGGTTTATTTGGCGGCACCGGAGGTAATATTGCCGGCAATGTTTTAAGTTTTAGTGATTTAAATCAGTTTTTAACGGAAAAATTATTTGTCAGTTTTATTATCTCACCGCATGATGATGGCGGTTCTTCGGTTATTCTGCAGAGAATGTTATCTGAATATCTCGGGTATACGCTTTCTCCCGGTGACACAAACAATATATTCGCCGGGCTGACGAGTTATTTTAAAAAGCGGGTTCTTAGAACGCGTTTTGAAGAGAAGATCTCAGGAACGCTTTTACGTGATCAGTTAGAGAAAATTATCAGCAATACTGAAGCACTGGCTAAGCCAAGGCCTTTATTTATAGATGAACAAGAAGAAAAAACAGTGAGCAAGATAACGATCGAAGGTATTGACTATCCTGTGAGTTTTGACGCAAAGAATAACCGGTTTATTTTTGATCAGGATAAAGAAGCCGGGATTAATCAGAAGCTAATATTTGGTAAGGAGCAATTTATAATCAAGCAATATGCGGGGAAAACAAAATTGTGTTTTATCCCTGATGAGAATGATTCAGAAGCCTTAACTTCTGACTTAAAAACGGATTCCAACTGGGTAGAGTTTAAACAGCAAATCTTGGAACTTGCCCGGAGTTTTGATCAGGAGTTTATAAACCCGAAAATCAAAACTTTACCGGGAAAGGTTATTGATATCTCTTCTGGAAGCATGGGGAATTTTTTAATTGCCGCTAAGATGATTCAAACCGGGGCTTATGATCCTAAAAGAAAAGATAAAATAGATCAGGATAAATATCACCAGGGGATTCAGGAATTGTGTGAAATGCTGGATATTGATAATGGCTTTGTCAGCTGTTCGACTTTTGATCCGGCAACTTTGTATGCAAAACTTGCTTCAATTGCTATTGAAAAAGATGATAAAGCTTTATTGCTGGATGGAAATAATGAACAAGCGCTAAAAGAAAACGGGATTATAATCGATAAAATGGATCGGAGCAATGGGGTATTTGACATTTATTATGCTGGTTTGGAAAATAATAAGCGTACCAAGTTTGGTTTAAAAATTCGGGAATATATTGAAGGCTATGTATATAGAAATAAACTCGGACGGGAAGACAGCTATTCAGAAGTGAGTCTGCCTTTAGATGTTTTAGAACGATATCCGGTTACGCTCAGCCATAATCGGCTTAGTTTGAATCTAAAGATCACGAATCAGAAAATAGTTGGGCTAGAATATGTAAAAAAAAAGGAAACTGTAAAAATTGATCAAGAGCAATTAGCGGAGTTTGAATCAGACGGACAGATTATTTTTGCTTTGCCGAAAGAGATTAGTTCGGCTTCAGAGGAATCAATCCGCAGCTTACCACGATTTTATATTGATGCAAAGTCAGGGAGCTTAAATATAGTTCTCGATACTAAGGGAATAGGCGTTGGGTTTTTAATAAATGGAGTGGAGTTAAAAATAAAAGGCCGCTTGGTTATTGAGCAGACAAATATAACCGAGGGTTTGCATCACAGCGGAATTGTTGATTTTGGTTTTTTAAATAATGTTAAGCCGCGGGTTAACAAGCATAGCCTTTTAGCAATTGCCAATGCTCCTTTGTTCATGATGGGGCCAGGCAGTCAGTATACAAGTTTAATGTCGTTGTTGCTTATTCCGGAAGTAGTCGTAGCTTTAAAACAAAGGGTTGCCAGCGGTAAAGAGAGTTTATTTATTTTTAATCCCTTAAGAGACAATGAAACAGTGGATAGTCAAAGCGTAAGGGATATTATTAGAGCTGTTGAAAAGGTAACAGATGTGAGATTCGGGGAAATATTTAATTATGCGGTAGTGAGTGACAGCGAAGGGTTGCAGGAAGATTTTGCCAAAGCTGAAGATGCTTTTAGGGGAGCATCATCTCCGGATTATATAGCGGCAAAACAATTATATGAAAAGTATTCTAAGATGTACGGCTTAATGGATGAGATGAAAAATAAAAAATTATCAAATGCGAGAGAAGCATCGAGTTTTTCCAAGCTGGCAAAATACTCAAGAGGCCTTATTAGTTTTGATGAAAATGATTTAGACGCGCTGATAGACCAAGGTGTGGAAGTTTATAAAACAAAAGTTATTTTAAGCTCTCGGGAAGTTCGCAAAAAAGGAAAGGCCGAGAAGGAGGAGTCGATCAGATATGATAATGCGCAGATCGCGAATATTATTGATCAAATACTCTGGAGCCGGGGAGCTTTGTTTAAACAGGATGAAAAATTAGCCAGGCTCAGGCAGAAGCTTATTGACGAAAATTTTGATAGATATCCCGAGGGACTTTACGAAGCAATCAACCGGATAAGAAAGGAAGGGCTTTTAGGATCAAAAAGCCCCGCGGCTGCCGCACGCTATATCTTTGAACGCTTACAAAAAGAGGATTTTGCTTTATCTGATCAGCAGAGCAGAGCATTATTAGATAAGAAGGTAATCATCACAAATCTCAAGCATACGCTTTGTGAGAAAGACGGAATTACGCCAAAAATAAAAAAAGAGTTAGAGGTGTTTTTAAGGAACAATGGTAAATTGATCGTTATCAGCGGTTTTGAAGTTCAAGAAATGAAGCAAAGGCTGCTTGATTCTCTGGATAAGAATTTATGGAGTTCAATTATTTTAGTAGCTAATTATGGAACAGAGGCATGGTACTGGGACCAGCAGCAGTCAAAATTAATGAACTTATTTAATTTTCACAAGGAAGCGGCGCTTAAAGATACTCAAATAGCTAAATGGCAGCAAGTAGTGGATAATACTCTGCGGGAATATGCTTTGGATAGACCGCTTAGAGTTAAAGGCCAAGACGTGGATCAAACTATTGCGAAAGTAGAAGATCGGGCAACGATGATTGCTTTGCGCTTGAGATCGCGAGCTTTTTTGAGCAGTTTAAATGCTATTAGCGAGGTAAACAAGCGCTTAAAAGAACAAGATCTGCCTCAGGTCAAAGCTGATGGGATTTTACGTACTCCGATGCTTGAGCGTTTAAATAATATGTTTGCCAAATATGATCTGCCGATAAGCGCTGTTTTGGGTGGAACCGGGACGATTAATACAATGGTTGAAAAAGCGGCGAATAAGGGCGATGTGATTCAGCGGGTATTATCGGCGGCAATAGATAAGGGCCTGCTGTTAAGAGAAAACCTTGAGCAAATCCTGATAATGGGTAAGGGCAATTATGAAATAGCCGAAAGGCTGCATGTGCCTTGGCTGGTGTTCCAGGTCCCGCGTCAATCCACTGAGCATACGATTGAATTTAAGAAAGGATATGGGGTTGGAGGTGCTGAGATATTTTTAGAAATTCTTAATTCGGTACAGGGGGCTTTGAATTCCTCAAAAATAGATGGTAAAAGCCGGAAGGATATCCAGGATAATGCGATGTTTATTGATCAGGCTATATAGATTGTTTGATTTTATTGGTTAAACAAGTATCTTTAACTAGTAAATATAATATTTGCAATGCTTTAGCTTTTTGCTTTTTAGCTGACTTTATGGTATAATTTATAAGTTTTTAAAAAGACTTATAAAACAAATATGATAGGTGTGATTCATGAAGTTGCAAAAAAACAATCTTAAAAGAAAATTTTTTTATATAATAAATTTACTTATTATCCAGGTATTTTTATTATATAATTTGGCTTTTGCGGAAAGTTTAAAAGCTGAAAGCAATTTTCTTAGCCCTTCTTTGCAGATCGGTGTTCCTAATTTTCTCACTGTTTTTGACAGGTATAATCAGAATAATACTGACAATATAGATAGTTATTCTCTGTTTGAGCAAAAGAAATTACAAGCAGGACTGATTAAAAAAATAATCTCTGAAATTGAGAAAAGTGATAAATTTACATCTGCTGATTTAGAAATAGTAAAAAAATTCATAAAAATCGCAGAATCTAATTATGGAGAATCAACCTTTTCCTCTGAGCCGAATGAATACTATTTTAATCATGTGCTTGAGGTTACTGAAATTCTGCTCAGACCAGATCTAAAGTTGAATCCTTCTATGGATACTGTTTGTGCTGGGCTATTGCATCGGATGCCTGATACCCGTATTTGGCAGTCATTAATGGCAGCCGGAATAGAAGATGTTTTAATTGATGAGATAGTGAGTCTTAAAAATAAATTTTTAAATCTTACAGATTTTTCTTATACAAAGATGAATTTAAAAAAAGATAGACATACTCTTAATAATTTTATGAATAATATTATACAGCAATCTGAAGATGATTTGGGTCAAGCTGCTCCCAATATTATAAAGCTTGTCTTGGCGGATAAGCTTGCCTCAATAAGATTTGCGTCAGAAGTAGACAGGGATACCCTTGTAAAAGATATAGCTGATGTTTATGCTCCTTTGGCACATCGGATTGGGGCACAAAAATTAAAGGATAAACTTTATAATGAATCATTTCGCTTGGCGCGCCCTGCAGAATATAAACAAACTTTAAAACTGGTTGAGGCTTTTCTCGGCAAAGATTATTTTGAATTAGATGCTGATTTGCAGGTGCTGGAAGAAAAATTAAAGAGATTTATTAAGGATAACTTTAGAGTTGATTTTACAATCGATGTTATGGTAAGGGTTAAGGGCTTGTATGAAATTTATGAAAAATTCCGCGATAGAGAAAGTTTAAATGATGTTTTGGGTATAAGAATAATATGTGATTGTTCTGCAGCAGAGCTATATCAATTTTCAGATGTAGTCCAGCAGATTGTAGGTACTTGGGATCCTAAATTGTATGACCAGAAATTTGAGAATGGACTGCAGAGCGGGATGATATTTGTAGATGTAGGCTCTGTTGATAGCTATGATGGTAATCCTTATGAAGTACAAATATTAAACAGACAAAGTCATGAAAAAAGAGAAAGAGAATTCCCGCATTGGTCTTATAAATTAGCACAGCGGACAGGTCAAGTATTTGATACGGAAGAATATGTTCCGATTGGTGATTTTGATGATGATTTTAAGCGTGTATTTGATGGATTAAAAGATAGCGTATTTCCGATTGCTTTGGGTGCGAATGGGGAGCTTGAAATAAAGCGTTTGGCTGCTGGGTCTGTGCCTGCTGATTTGGCTGCCGCACGCTTGGTAAACCGTTTAAATGAGGATTATAAAGGGGCTAAGGTTAGTCAATGGAAAAATGGATTGTTACTTAATACACAAGATGTAGCCATGGATTATCAAATAAAGTCTAAGGATATAGTCGAAATTGTAAGCGCTCAAGGGTACTTAAAAAATGATATTAATAAAAGAACAAATTTAAGGAAAAGCGTTAAAGGATTCAGAACTCAGTTATTGCTTGCTTTAATGGATTTAGGCGTAAGTCCTGATTCTTCAAAGATAACATCTGGAGAAATAAGGCTTAAAGAACAATTTGATTTAAGGGGCATAAAGATTACCAGTAAGGTTGTTGAGGAATTTCTAACTCCATTTGCTATAAGTCTGGGTTTAGCAGATGTAAAAGAGCTTTATCTGGCACTGACATATTATAATCAACAAGTGAGTGTTGGCGAAGTCATTGAAGCGGCCAAAGAATCAGGGATTAAAATCATCAAAGATAATTTTTCTGCAGATGACTTTATGTTAGGACAGATTGCTAAGAAAGGGTCACTGGAAGAATTTTTTGTTAGGGTTGGAGCAGGAGAGATAACGATAAAAGATATCAAGGCAAAAATAAAAGATTTAAAGAATGGCATTAAAACTGATATTAAAAATGTCCGTTTTGATAAAGAATATAAATTTAAGCTGACTATTCCCAGGCACACAAAGAGAAGCTCTAAGGAACGGCTTAATCAACAAATGATTACAACAAGAGTAAAAAATATTAATGAGATCATAAAATCTCTTGGTTTGGAAGTTGTTGGTGGAGAAGTGAAAAGTCCGGTATCAAAAGGCAATGGTTCGATTAAAATCCAGTTTTCTGTGCTGCATGATGATATCTTTCAAATAAATGAATTAGTCAAAAAATTTAAAAATTCTCAAAAGGTGAAGATTGATACCATTGGATTTAATGAAACTGTAGGAAGGAAGTTTGTAGTTGAGTTCTTTAATCAAGGCCAGAAACTTACGAGTTTGATTGAATATCTTGAAAATATAATATCTCAGGAAAGCAACAGCACTCAGACTATAGAGCTTGATGTTAAGAAACAGCCGCTTGATCAAGTTAAGGATGGGATTATTGAAATAACAACCACACTTCCTTCGGGACTTGATAAAAAAGCGATTACTACGATTCTAGAAAGGATAGAAAAAGATAGAATAGCACATCAGGCAACTAGAAATGGACTTGGTCCTCAAGCCCAAAAAAAACATATCCCTGAGCTTATGAGAATGCTCCAATTTTCAATATAATTTTTATTTTTTCTTTTCTTTTTTTATGCTATAATATGAAACATGGAAAATATAAAAACCTCTTGGCCGCAAGAAAAGGCGCTTAAACATCATAAAATTGCCTCTATCCTTATAATCATTAGCGCTATTTCTGGATTATACTTATGTCTTGATGATATTATAATTTTGGGTAATAATTTAAGCGCTTTTGTTTTTCCTTATTTATTTAATTATTTTGGCTTGTTCCTGTCATTATTTCAACTATATACGGCAATTTGTTTTCTGAACAAACAAGCCTGGGCTAGCAAAGCTATTTTATGGATTTTTTTAATCAGACTGCTTATGGGATATTATGATTTAATCGAGGTTGTCCCGGTTGTTCTTGTTCTGCCGTATTTACTATTTATTCTTTCGGGAAAAAGATTAAATAGTTTGTTTGAAAAAAGTGCTAGTGACGTAAGTGCTTAAAATTATTGGGGTTTTAAATATTTAGCTGCTTTTCCGGAATATCGCTGAGTTTAGGCTTAGCTTGACATTCAAATTAGTTTGGGGTACAATTTTAAATGAATAAAATGGTTATAAGGGAACGGATTCTAAAGAAATTAAAAGCGCAAAGAGAGGAGCTAAAACACAAGAAAAGCTTAGCAATAAAAAAACAACTATTTTCACAAAATCTGTTTTTACAGGCAGATACAATAATGTTTTATATAGCGAATGATGATGAAGTTGATACAAAAGATATGATTAAAGATGTGCTTAAAATGAGAAAAAAGGTGGTTGTTCCAGTGACATTGGTAAAAGAAAATAAGATAATTCCTTCTCAGTTAAAAGATTTCGATAAAGAACTGATTAAGGGGCCTTATGGGATCTATCAACCAAAAAAACAATTCATACGCAAGGTTTTATTAAAAACCATTGATTTGATTATTGTTCCAGGAGTTGCTTTTGACCGTTTAGGGAATAGACTAGGACGGGGCGGGGGCTATTATGATAGATTTTTGGCAAAATTACAAAAATATGATGTACCAATGTTAGGGTTGGCATTTAAATGCCAGATATTGAATAAACTTCCTGTCTTACCTCATGACATTCCTGTCACAAAGCTCATTTTTGCCTAATCTTAAACTGATCTCAAATCGCTAAGTGTTTATTTTAATGCAAACTTAATCGTTGTTATAACACTGAGATAGTACATCTTAAGGAGGTGAAGATCAAACTATGAGTACTTTAAATATTATAATTGGGGTATCTAGTGGGATTGTCTTCTTTTTGGCTGGGTATCTTTTTCGCCGGTTTGGAGCGGAGAAAAAAGTACAAAGTGCGGAAAACAAGGCAAAACTTATTTTAGAAGAGGCGGATAAACAGGTAGAAGCAAAAAAGAAAGAAGCAAGTTTGGAAGCAAAAGACTTGCTGTATAAGACCAGAATAGAATTTGAAAAAGAATCAAAAAATAGACGCCAAGAATTACTGACTATTGAAAGACGGCTAATCAGTCGTGAAGAAAATCTGGATAGAAAAGTCGATCTTCTTGAGAAAAAAGAGCAGGATTTAAGTACGAAATATAAAAATCTGGAAACAAAAGAACAAGAAAACAAAGAGAAAGAAGATGAACTGAAAAGTCTTGTTTTAGAAGAAAAAGACCGTCTTCAGAAAGTTTCCGGATTAACCAGTGATGAGGCAAAAAAAATCTTGCTCAAGCACATGGAAGGTGAAGTCAGATATGATGCGAATCTGATGATTAAAAGAATCGAAGATGAATCAAAAGACATTGCTGCTAAGAAAGCAAAGCAGATCATTAGTTTAGCTATTCAGCGTTGTGCTGCTGAGCATACAGTCGAATCAACCGTCAGTGTGGTTAGTTTGCCTAGTGATGATATGAAGGGCAGAATTATCGGTAGAGAGGGCCGTAATATCAGATCTTTAGAAGTGGCTACGGGAGTGGATGTGATTATTGATGATACTCCTGAGGCTGTTACCTTATCAGGATTTGATCCGATTCGCAGGGAAATAGCGCGCTTATCTCTTGAGCGCCTGATTGCCAACGGCAGAATCCATCCGGCTAGAATAGAAGAAGTCGTGGAAAAAGTAAAAAAAGAAATGGATGTTACTATCAAGGAAGAAGGTGAAAAAGCTTCTTTTGATGTAGGGGTTCAAAGAATTCATCCGGAAATAGTAAGACTCCTTGGTCGTTTGAAATACCGAACAAGTTATGGGCAAAATGTATTACAACATGCTAAAGAAGTGGCTTATATTATGGGGCTACTTGCAGGACAGCTTGACCTTGATGTTACGCTGGCTAAGAGAATAGGATTATTGCATGATATTGGTAAAGCTGTGGACCATGATCAGGAAGGAACGCATGCTGGTTTAGGAGCAGATCTAGCTAGAAAATATGGAGAAAATCAGGAAGTAGTAAACGCGATCGCGGCGCATCATGATGATAGTGAGTCTAATTCTGTTTATGGAATTTTGGTTCAAGCTGCAGATGCAATCAGTGCGACAAGGCCAGGAGCTCGCCGGGAAACATTGGAAATTTATATTAAACGCTTAGAGAAGTTAGAAGCTATTGCGGATTCTTTTAAAGGTGTTGACCGGGCATTTGCAATTCAGGCTGGTAGGGAAATCAGAGTTATTGTTCATCCCGATAAGGTTGGAGATGCTGAATCAGCAATAATGGCACGTGAGATTACTAAAAGAATTGAAAATGAATTAGAGTATCCAGGACAGGTAAAAGTAACTGTTATCCGGGAAAAACGAGTTGTTGAATACGCAAAATAAATACTCATTTAACGGTTAGGGTGACGAAACCCGTATCGTATGACGTTGGCGGTTACGGAAGTTAATAAAAAATAACAGTTTTTAAACACGGAAAACGTAACCAAAAACCGAAACGGGCATCGTAACCGTTCAACGTGGGACGAATTATGAAGATCTTAATGATCGGTGATATTGTGGGAGACCCTGGCAGACAGGTTGTGCGCCAGAGTATTCCTATTTTAAAACAGCGAGAAGGCATTGATTTTGTGATTGCTAATGGCGAGAATTCTGCCGGTGGTTCTGGGATAACTACCCGGATCTACACGGAGCTGGTTAAAGCGGGTGTAGATGTTTTAACTTCCGGCGATCATATTTTTAAAAAAAAAGAGATTATGGAGTTTATTGATTTCCAAGATCGCTTATTAAGACCAGCAAATTATCCGCCGGGGGTTGCCGGTAAAGGATTTACGATTATTAAAGCGAATAATGGTATTAAGGTGGGAGTGGTTAATTTAAACGGCAGGGTTTTTATGGAAGCTTTGGACTGTCCATTTCGCTGCGCGTCTGAGATTATTCAGGAAATAAAAAAACAAACTAATATTATCTTTGTAGATATACATGCCGAAGCTACCAGTGAAAAAGTGGCTATGGGTTGGCATTTAAACGGAAAGGTAAGTGCTGTTTTGGGTACGCATACGCATATCCAAACCGCTGATCAGCGCATTTTGCCGGAGTTTGAGCATACTGCTTATATAACTGATGTGGGGATGACTGGCTCCGTTGATTCGGTAATCGGGAGAAAAGTTGATCAGGTTTTACATCGTTTTTTAACTCACACGCCTACTCGGTTTGAGGTCGAAGATAAAAATGTACAGCTCCAAGGAGTAATTGTTGAGCTTGATTCAGATACGGGCAAAGCATTATCAATAAAACGTGTTTGTGAAAAGCTTATGGTTGAAGATTTAAATTAAATAAGATGGCTTATAAAAATGTATAATGTAAAATTAGCAATTTAAGCTTTAGATAATTGCTAATTTTACATTTTTTCACAAAAAGGTAATTCATGTCACATAGAATAATAAATAATGAGTTTTTGAATCAGCAGGTGTTTAGGCTTACAGTAGAAGCTGCGGATATTGCTGCCAAAATTAAGCCAGGTCAGTTTATTATTCTTAGGCTTGATGAAAAGGCAGAGAGGATTCCTTTGACAGTATCGCAAGCTAATCCGCAACAAGGTTATATTCAGCTTATTATTCAAAAAATAGGAACAAGTACTATCCGGTTGTCTGAACTTAAACCAGGCGATATTATTCAAGATATGATTGGTCCATTAGGACAACCCACGGAGATTAAAAATTACGGTAAGGTTATTTGTATTGCCGGGGGAGTGGGAATTGCCGAGATATATCCGTTAGCTGCTGCTTTGAAAAATGCCGGAAATACTTTGTCTTCGATTATCGGAGCACGGAATAAAGATTTGCTTATGCTAGAGCAGGAAATCAAACAACTTAGTTCTTGTTTTTATTCCGTGACTGATGATGGTTCAGCTGGCGCCAAAGGTAATGTGGGAGATATTTTAAAAAAACTGTTAACTGAACAGTCTTATGATATTGTTTTTGCTGTTGGCCCGGTAGCGATGATGAAAGCCATTGCCGAGCTTACAAAAAAGTATAAATTAAAGACGATTGTTAGTCTTAATTCAATTATGGTTGACGGTACCGGAATGTGCGGCTCTTGTCGGGTGAGTATAGCTGGAAAAACTAAATTTGTTTGTGTTGATGGTCCTGATTTTGATGCGCACTTGGTTGATTTTGCAGAATTGGCAATGCGGCAAAAAAGATTTACTAAGCAGGAAAAGCATTGTTTGCCGGAAAATAAGGAGCATAAAGCATGTCACTAAACATAGTCCGGCAACCCATGCCTTCACAGGATCCGGAGAGCCGGATTAAGAATTTTGATGAAGTTGCTCTGGGTTATACTTTAGAGCAGGCATTAGAGGAATCAAAAAGATGTCTTAATTGTAAAAATGCGGCTTGTATAAAGGGCTGTCCTGTGCAGATCAATATCCGGGATTTTGTTCAATCAATAAAAACAAAAGATTTTCTTAATGCTTACAAAATTCTTAAATCAGCTAATAATCTTCCGGGAATTTGCGGTAGAGTATGTCCGCAGGAAACTCAGTGTGAGCAGGCTTGTGTTTTGGCTAAACAGGGAAACCCTATCGCAATCGGGCGTTTGGAACGGTTTGTGGCTGATTGGGCTATAGAAAATAATATTACTGATTTAAAATTAGATCTTAAAAAAAATATTTCCCCGAAAGTGGCAATTATTGGTTCAGGACCGGCTGGGCTTACTTGTGCCGCAGATTTGGCTAAAGCAGGATTTAAGGTGACAATTTTTGAAGGATTGCATGCTGCGGGAGGAGTATTACGTTATGGGATTCCGGAGTTCAGGATGCCTAAGAAAATTTTAGACCATGAAATTAATTTAATAAAAAGTTTGGGAGTAGAAATAAGCATTAACGTAGTGGTGGGTAAAACTAAAACTATTGATGATTTGCGTAAACAAGGATTCAAGGCGTTTTTTATTTCTACTGGCGCGGGATTACCTTATTTTCTGGAAATTCCCGGGGAAAATCTTAATGGCGTATATTCGGCAAATGAATTCCTCACTCGGATTAATTTGATGAAAGCTTATAAGTTCCCGGAATACGAAACTCCGATATCAATAGGCGAAAAAGTTTGTGTGATTGGGGCCGGGAATGTAGCAATCGATTGTGCCAGAGCAGCGCTGCGTTTAGGCGCAAAAAAAGTTATTGTAGTATATCGGAGAAGTCAAACGGAGATGCCGGCAAGGGATGAGGAAATTATAAATGCTAAAGAAGAGGGTATAGAATTCGAATTGCTTACATCGCCGCTTAAAATTATCGGGGATGCTCAAGGCAATGTTATTGCTATGGAATGTCAAAAAAACCAATTAGCGGAGGTTGATGCTTCAGGGCGAAAAAGTCCTGTGCCGGTTCTGGGTTCAGAATTTACAATTAAAACTCAGACAGTTATCTGCGCTATTGGTCAAGGGCCAAATCCTTTATTAATCAGCAATTTACCCGAACTTAATTTGAATTCTCGAGGGAATATTATTGTTGATGAAAATATGCAGACAAACCTTATGGGAGTTTTTGCCGGCGGAGATATTGTTACTGGCGCGGCAACAGTGATCTTGGCAATGGGCGCTGGGAAAAAAGCAGCATTAGCTATTGGCCAATATCTAAAAAAATAAATTGTTTATATTTATTTTCCTATTATTTAGTTACCAAATATTAGATAATAATACTTTGTTGACAATAAGCCTAATTTTTGATAAATCTTATATATTGTGTTAAAATAAAGATTACAATAATATTAGAAATTTAGAGTAGCTTCTTGATGAATCCTCAATAATTATTATTGCCATAGATAAAGTAGACATGGAACTAGAAAACATTTTTATTAGTTTTTGTTTTTTAGTATGACTTTTTTTTTTAAACCACAGACATCTGCCATTTAAAACTAAGAGTTTAATTTTTTGAAAGATATCTTACAAAAACAAAAGAGGTGAACAATGACTGACAAATTAGAGAGATTGACCAAACAGATTTATGATGAAGGGATTGCCAAAGCGAATCAGCAGGCTACGGAAATAATCAAGGCAGCCGAAGATGAAAAAAGAAAAATCCTCCGATCAGCTAGAAAAGAAGCAGAAGACATTATTGCTGTGGCTCATAAAGAATCTGATGAATTAAAAAATATGGTTAACTCTGAAATGCGTATGGCAACTCAGCAGTCATTAGCGCTGCTCAGACAAAAAATTACGGAGCTTATCGCGGTTACTGTAACCAAAGGAGCGGTTGAGGGTTTTTTAGATGATCCTAATTTTTTAAAGAAAATTCTTGAGATTGTTATGAAAGAGTGGCTGGGATCAGGTTGTAAACAAGGCCAGGAATTTTATTTAAAACTATCGAAAAAAGTTCAGGTAGATATTGAGAACTATTTTTTTGCTGCTGGTAAGCAATCCATGGATAAGGGTTTAAAAATCGAGTTTGACGATAAAATAAAAAGCGGTTTTGTGATCAGTCCGAAAGACGGAAGTTACCGGATTGGTTTTACCGAAGATGATTTTAAAGCGCTTATTCAGCATTTTCTCCGGCCGAGAATGAAACAATTTCTTTTTGGAGATGGTAAATGAGTAATTATTATTATTATTTAGTTTCTTCTTTACCTGAGCTAAGATTAGATGATTATAAAGAGCCTTATCGGGTAAATGAGTTTATTGAAGAACTTTATGCTAATCTTGAGCTTGAACATTGCGGATATGTCCAAGATATTTTATACATGAATGATAATCCGAATATTATTGATATTGTGACTGACAGTGAAAATACCTGGCTGGATGCAAAGGGAAATTGGACCTTTGATGAAATAAAAGCATTTTTCGATAATCCGGAAACTTTGGATCCTAAGCAAAACGCCTATATCTTGGAATTTATAAACGCTTTAGGCGGTTTTAAAAAAGAAGACAAAAAAATAAATCGTTTTCAAGCTGAGAATTTGCTTTTAACTAGGTTTTATACAAAGATGATGAATCACGAAAATTCTTTTATTAAAGAGTATTTTACTTTTGATTTTCAACTAAGGAATGTCTTGCTGGCAATTAATAAAAGAAAGTTTAATCAGGATAAAATTAATTTATTAGAAGTAGATGAAGATGAAGTCGTGCAAACACTCCAAAAGTCTACGGCTAATGATTTTAACTTATCAATGAATCTTGAATATATGCAGCCATTATTAGCGGCTTTTGAGAAAGATGATATATTATTTAGAGAAAAACTGATTGACCAGTTGCGCTGGGCAAAAATAGATCAAATTAATACTTTTGCTTATTTTAAAGTTGATGTTTTGTTGGGTTATTTAATTAAATTGATAATGGTTGAACGCTGGCTGGCGATGGGTGCTGCCCGCGGTCAGGAAGCTTTTTTGAAGATTTCTGAAATTGACCCTAAACTTTTAAAACAGTAAATCGAGAAGTTTGCAGATTAAAGTTTTATGATTCTTTAAAAAGAATAAATTAATGCGGAGGGAAGATGCCAACACAAGGACATGTTATTGGGATAGTTTCAAATCTGATTACCATAGCAGTTGATGGGCCGGTAAGTCAGAATGAAATATGTTATATATCGCTTGATGATGTAAAATTAAAAGCAGAAGTTATAAAAATAAACGGCAAAAATGTTTTTGCTCAGGTTTTTGAAAGCACTCGCGGCTTAACAGTAGGTTGTTTAGTGGAATTTACAGATCATTTATTAGAAGTTGAACTTGGGCCGGGCATGTTATCCCGGAATTATGATGGTTTGCAAAATGATTTAGATGCGATGACCGGTGTTTTTCTGAAACGCGGTGAAATGACTAATCCTTTTTCTTATGAAAAAAAATGGGATTTTACTGCTTTAGCAAAGAAAGCTGATAAAGTCCAAGCTGGAGACTGGTTGGGGGAAGTGCCGGAAAATTTCATTAAGCATAAAATAATGGTACCTTTAAAACTTGAAGGAATCTGGCAAGTTGATTCGATTGTTGCTAAGGGCAGTTATACAGTTAAAGAGCCGGTAGCGGTATTAAAAAATGCTAATGGTCAAAGTATTAAGGTTATGATGACGCAGTATTGGCCAGTAAAGGTCCCGATGAGGGGTTATGCGAACAAACCAATAGCCTATAAGCCCTTGCAGACTGGGGTAAGACTTATTGATACGATTAATCCGATTGTTGAAGGAGGAACTGGATTTATCCCTGGTCCGTTTGGCTGCGGAAAAACAGTTTTGCAGCATATTATTGCTGCTAATGCTCAGGTGGACATGGTAATTATCTGCGCTTGCGGAGAACGGGCTAATGAAGTTGTGGAAATATTTAAAGAGTTTCCGGAACTTGATGACCCGAATACCGGGCGCAAACTGATCGAGCGAACAATTATTATTTGTAATACATCCAATATGCCGGTGGCAGCGCGGGAAGCTTCGGTTTATACGGCAATGACTATTGCCGAATATTATCGTCAGATGGGAGTAAAGATATTGTTATTAGCTGATTCGACATCGCGTTGGGCTCAAGCCTTGCGGGAAATGTCCAATCGGATGGAAGAACTTCCTGGCCCGGATGCTTTTCCCATGGATCTTACGGCGATAATTGCCAATTTCTATGCAAGAGCTGGCTTGGTTGAATTGAATAATGGGCAGACAGGTTCAGTTACTTTTCTCGGTACAGTAAGTCCAGCTGGAGGAAATATGAAAGAACCAGTAACAGAATCAACTAAAAAAGTGGCAAGATGTTTTTACGCGCTTTCTCAGCAGCGGGCGGACAGTAAACGCTATCCTTCAATTGATACAATTGATAGCTATTCTAAATATCTTGAGTATAAAGAAGTGCAGGAATATTTAGAGGAAAATTTTGAGCCGCATTGGATTGAAAAAATCGCATATATTAAAGATATATTGCTGCGCGGAAAAGAAGCATATGATCAGATAAATATTTTAGGGGATGACAGTGTTCCAATCGAGTATCATGAACGTTATTGGAAATCAGAATTGGTTGATTTCGGCTTTTTACAGCAGGATGCTTTTGATCCGGTGGATAAAGCGACTCCGCTGGAAAGACAGCGGTATATGATGGACATTATTTATAATATTTGTAAAGCTGATTTTAAATTCGATATTTTTTACGAAGTGACAGCGTATTTTAAAAAAGTTATTAATATCATAAGGCAGCTTAATTTTTCCGAGTTTCAAAATGAAGCGTTTAAGAAGTTTGAAGATGAATTACAAAGTGTTTTAATGGAAAGAAAAGTAGAATAGATTATTGAAAGTCCCGCCTAAAAAGCGGCGGGATTAAGCAAAAGGGAAGGTAATATCCCGCCTAAAAAGCTGCGGGATTAAATTCGCGCATATGATTTATGTCGGCTTTGCCTCCATAAACCAAGCGGTCATTTAAGAAAGGAAAATATCATGAGTCGCCAACCACCTGCATTTAAAACGGTCTATACTAAGATCGAGCAGATTACGAAAGCAACTTGCTCCTTAAAAGCTCAGGGGATAGCAAATGAGGAAATGGCTACAATTGATGGCCGTCCGGCTCAGGTAGTTAAAATTCAAGGGGATTTAGTTACTCTGCAAGTTTTTTCAGGAACTCAGGGAATCGGTACGGATGTTGATGTTATTTTTTTGGGTGAGCCTCCGACTTTGCGAGTTGGTCCTGATTTATCCGGGCGGTTTTTAAATGCCTATGGCCAGCCGATTGATGACGGGCCGGATCTTGAAGGTATAAAAACCGCTATTGGCGGTCCGAGTGTTAATCCGGTAAGGCGGGCACAGCCTTCTGAGCTGATCAGCACCGGGATTGCCGGAATTGATCTGAATAATACTCTGGTTACCGGACAGAAAATTCCTTTTTTCGCTGATCCTGATCAGCCGTATAATCAGGTAATGGCTAATGTCGCGCTGCGGGCTCAAGCGGATAGAATTATT
>Ga0180007_10000415_pt1 | contig 73231 bp, 60 predicted proteins | sample MM_PC_MetaG_FD_121122 | JGI IMG/M metagenome (GOLD analysis project Ga0180007, IMG submission 121122) | Groundwater microbial communities from the Aspo Hard Rock Laboratory (HRL) deep subsurface site, Sweden - MM_PC_MetaG | ecosystem: Environmental > Aquatic > Deep subsurface > Groundwater... | reverse complement strand
GACGTTCTCCTGTGTTGAGGTTCCGGTGAAGTTTTGCAACTCCAACCGTACCCCAGCCAAGGACGGCATGACCACTTTCACTTTTGTGGCCAACTGTCAGGTGATAACCATCTCACTACATCCTTTTTGCGCACCCTGGCAGCAAAAGGGGCCGCACAAATCCAGACCTGGATCGAAAAGAAGAATCTGCACCCGTCCCGGTTGAAGCACCACGTTCTTGGCAAAATCACCTTGCTCCGTCGAATCAATGCCTCCCTCTACAAATTTTCGGTCCGAAATGGACTGAGACTCAGGCACATCGCCCAGGAACCCTTCTCCTCGTATAAAGGCATCCGGGTCGAGACTTGCCATGGCAACCAGCGCTTTCGGCGCTACGCCATGGACCAAGCCTATCTGGAGGAATTGCGAGATTCCCATTTACCTTGGGAGCGGTGGTTTTACAAACTCTGGCTCTACAGCTCGGACTGCGGGCGCTCTCTGACCCTGTGGGCCTTCTGGTCGCTGTTGCTGGCAGTAACCTTTGGCAATATTTATTGGGAGTTAGGACTTCTTCATAAGCTCGGCCTCCTCTCCCAACCATTCCATGCCTCACAACTGGCCGACACCGCATCAGGAGCTGGTCTTCCTGGATTCTGGGCTCTGCAATACTACAGCATCGTGACCTTCACCACGCTGGGCTTCGGCGATATCGTGCCCAAGACAGGGCTGGCGGCGTTCTTCGTCACCATCGAGGTCATCTTGGGCTACGTCACACTCGGCGGGTTGATCTCCATCTTCGCCAACAAGCTGGCCCGGCGCAGCGGTTAGCATTTCCCTCTCCCTCAAACTCCCTCTCCCCAGCCCCCCAAACCTTCCCATCTAAAAAGACTGACATAAGCCGAGCGCCCGCCACCTGCATCGCAGGGGGTGGGCGTTTATCATGGGGATTCTCAAGGGAATCATTCCCTTGAGCGGGGGTGCGGGGGCAGCGCCCGCGCACTGCTCCATGCGCCACGCCTCGCGCTGCGCCCTGATCCGCTCTCCCGCGCGGGTTTGGCCTTTCTCTGTCTTTGACTGGCAGTATTCGTTTCTCTCAGGTAGGATAGAAGTTCCTCAGTTCACCATGAGCATCAAATACGGAGACACCCCAGGCCATGGACCACGGCAAGCGACAATGGATCATTCCGGCCCTCAAATCGGCGGCCCTCTATGCCCTGCTCGGGGGCTTATGGATTCTCTTGTCCGACAAGGCCCTCGCTCTGCTCGTCCCCAACCACGAGACCTACATCCTACTCCAGACCTGGAAGGGCTGGTTCTACATCCTGATCACGGCGATCCTGGTCTTTGCGCTGCTCAGCAAAGACTTGAAGCAGTCCTTTGACCAGCAGGAAGAGATCAGACTCAGCCAGGAGCGCCTGCAATTCGCCCTGGATGCCGTGCGCGACGGGGTCTGGGATTGGAATCTCAGAACCGACGAGGTCTATTTCAGCCCCGGCTACACGGCCATGCTCGGCTATCCGGACAACTCGGAGTTCAGCAACGTCGACGCCTGGGTGGACCGCCTCCATCCCGACGACAAGCCCAACGCCCTCAAGGTGAGCCAGAACTGCATCGAGGGGCGCATCGACCGCTTTGCCATGGAGTTCCGGATGCGCACCAGGGACGGGCAATGGTGCTGGATCCTGGGGCGCGGAACGGTGGTGGCCCGCGATCACACCGGTCGCGGCCTGCGCATGGTCGGTACGCACACCAACATCACCCGTCAGAAGCAGGTGGAGGACGAGCTGTGCACACTGCGCAATTACCTGGAAAACATCATCAACTCCATGCCCTCGCTGATCATCGGCACCGACATGGAGCTGCTGGTCACCCAGTGGAACCGGGCCGCAGAGACCCTCACAGGCCACGCGGCCAAAGACGCCCTGGGGTATCCCCTGGATGAGGTCCTGCCACTGCCTGCGAACCTGAGAGACGAGATCGCCCAGGCCGTCAGCCGCGGCGAGGCCCTGGAGCGGACCCGACAGAACCTCCTGGGTGACGACCTGCGCACCATGAACATCCTGGTCTTCCCCCTGGAGGGCAACGGACATACAGGGGCGGTGATCCGCATCGACGATGTCTCGGATCAGGTACGCATGCAGCAGGTCATGGTCCAGACCGAAAAGATGATCTCCGTGGGGGGACTCGCGGCGGGAATGGCGCACGAACTGAACAATCCCCTGAGCGGCATCCTGCAAAGCGTACAGAACATCCAGCGGCGATCCGACCCTGACAGCCCCGCCAACCGTGAGGCGGCAGAGATCCTGGAATTAGACCTCGTGGCCATGAACGATTATTTCCAAGAGCGGGGCATCGCCCGGTTCCTGGACAGCATCCAGAACTCCGGCAATCGGGCCGCGGAGATCATCCGCAACATGCTGGCCTTCAGCCGCAGGAGCGAGTCCAGCCGTGCCCCGTGCGATGTGCACATCCTGCTGGACAACGCGCTGGCCCTGGCCGGAAGCGACTTCAATCTGACCAATAATTATGATTTCAGAAAGGTGCGGATCATGAGGGAATATCAAACGGATATTCCTCCCATCACGGCGGCGGCGGCGGAGATCGAACAGGTCTTGCTGAACCTGCTCAAGAATGCAGCCCAGGCCATGGCCGAAATGAGCGACCAGGACAGGGAGCCCTCCATCATCCTGCGCACGGGCCAGGAGGGCGAACTGATACGCATCGAGATCGAAGACAATGGCCCTGGATTTGCGGAGGAGGCGCGCGCGCGGCTGTTCGAGCCTTTCTTCACCACCAAGCCCCCCGGTGTGGGCACTGGCCTTGGCCTGTCAGTGTCCAACTTTATCGTCACCCAGAACCACCACGGCCAGCTCCTGGCCGAAACGGTTCCGGGCGGCGGCGCCCGGTTCACCCTGCTGCTGCCCAAGGCCGAGGCAACACTGGCCGAAAAGCCGCAGGCCAGTGAGACTCAGACCAACGGCTGAGCCCGAAGCCCTGCCCGCTTGGGGAAAGCACCCTTTACAGGCAAAACCAGCCCCTTTGTCCAGATGCAAGGGCCCGCCTCCTGCGTGGCAGGAGGCGGGCCCTTATTATTCGGGGATTCTCAAGGGAATCATCCCCTTGAGCGGGGGTGCGGGGGCAGTGCCCCCGCCTATGATGCTACTTTACAAAGCGGCCTTGGCCGCGGCGATGGCTGCGGCGTAGTCCGGCTCGTCGGACATGACGGGCACGATCTGCTGGTAGGTGATGACTCCGGTCTTGTCCACCACCAGCACGGCGCGGGCCAGAAGGCGCAGCTCCTTGATGATCAGGCCATAGGCCTGGCCGAAGGAGGCCTCACGATGGTCGGACAGGGTGATGACCTGCTCCACCCCGGCGGCCCCGCACCAGCGCTTCTGGGCAAAGGGCAGGTCCATGGACAGGGTCAGAATGGCGATGTCGTCGCCCAAGGCCGCGGCTTCGGTGTTGAAGCGCCGGGTCTCCATGTCGCAGGTGGGGGTGTCCAGGGACGGGACCGCGGACAGGATGAGCACCTTGCCCTTGTAGTCGGCCAGGGTCTTGGGGGCCAGACCGTTGTCCAGGACGGTGAACTCGGGGGCCTTGTCACCCACCTCGACCGGGTTGCCAGTCAGGGTCAGACCGTTGCCATGCAGGCTGATGATTCCGCTGCGTTCTGTCATGATATTCTCCTGATTTGATGACTGAGTTGAGAGGGCCCTCATGGGGGCCAAGGCAACCTGTATACTACAGAATTCAGCTCCTGTCACGTTATCAGGAATATTTACTGTTACCTTTGGTCAAAACAAAAACGGCCCCGAAGGGGGCCGCTCATGATTCGTCAACTCTCGGGGTCAGCCCGCGCCGCCTGCTCAGGCAATGGCGTTCACACTCCCGGAGTAGGCCGCATCGCCGCCGACCATGGACAGGGCCGTGTCGGACATACTGTCCCCCGTGGCCTGCTGATAGGCGCTGAGCGCCTGTTCCATCAACTGGTCGCGCAGGGTCCCGCTGCCCGACGTGCCGCCCACGCCTACCTGCTGGTTCTCGGACTGGGTGCCCAGGTAGTCGGCCAGTTCATCGGCGGAGACCACGCCGTCGCCGTTGGTGTCCGCCTCATCAAGGGATTCGCTGGAACCAAACACGGACTCCATGAACGCGGACTTAAGATCGGTCTCTTCTTCCTGTTCATCGCCGGAGGAGTCGCCCTTGCCACCCTGATTTTGCATGGCCTGTTGCAGAGAGGCCATCATGTCCTTCATGCCTGCCATCTTTTCAGCAAGCGCCGTAAGTTCAGCCTCGTTCAGGGACCCGTCCCCGTCGGAATCGAACTCGGTCATCAGCTTGTCTGTCATCTCCGAAGAAAATTCGGTACTCGAGGCCGTCTCAGAGGAACCGCTGCTGCTGAGCATCGACAGCAGTTCCTGCATGGACAATGCGCCTTGGGACTCAACACCTGTTAACATCTCTGCCTCCCGTGGGTTACCCGCCCCTTGCCGGGGCGGAGGAAAATATTGCCTTGCGGCCTGACCTGCGTCTGGCGTTGCAATACTTCCCCCATTGTCCCTTGAGATACGTGCCGAAATCGTTGGGACATCCATGGATTGCTGAAGAGATGTTCAGGGCGATGAAAAAGGCCGCCCGGACAAAACGTCCGAACGGCCCCTTGTGGCGTGTGTTGTTCTAAAACTGATTCCCAAACGACCTCTCGTTCAAGGTTGTTCATCTGCTGTCCGGTGCGAGGCGTTCGATTTTCAACCTCTCACCCAAGGTCTCTCAAAAATGGCCGGATGCTAGGCGCGAGAAGCGTTGAAGCTCGACGCGTATATGAACATACGCGAGAGTTTCAACGTTTCGAAGCAACGCCGCAGACGGTCGTTTTTCAGAGACCGACTAGATCACCTTGTTCAAGGTGAACTCGATGATCGCCTGCGCACCCTTGGCATGCAGCTTGGGGATCAGGTCGCGCACGATGGACTGGGCGACCACGATCTCCACCGACAGCCAGTCGGAGTTGTAGAGATGGGCGATGGTCGGCGAGTTGGCCGAAGGCAGCTCGTCCATGACGGCGTCCACCTTGTCGCCGGGCACGTTCATCTTCAGGCCCACCAGGGACTCGGCATCCAACGCGCCGTTGAGCAGCATGTTGATCTGATCGATCTTGGCTTTCTTCCAGGGGTCGGCCATGGCCTTGTGGTTGGCGATCATCCGGGTGTTGGTCTGCATCAGCTCGGCGATGATGCGCAGGCCATGGGCCTTGATGGTGGTCCCGGTCTCGGTGACCTCCACGATGGCGTCGCACAAGCCCTCGACCACCTTGGCCTCGGTGGCGCCCCAGGAGTACTCCACGGTCACGGGGATACCCGCGTTCTCGAAATAGCGCTGGGTACAGCCCACCAGCTCGGTGGCGATCTTCTTGCCCGCCAGATCCTCGGGACGCTTGTAGGGAGAGTCACCGGCCACGGCCAGGACCCAGCTCGCGGTGCGATTGGAGACCTTGGAGTAGATCAGGTCCGAGACCACGTGCACGTCGGACTCGTTCTCCTGAATCCAGTCCTTGCCGGTCAGACCAAGGTCCAGGGTGCCGTCAGAGACGTAGCGCGACATCTCCTGGGCGCGGCACATGGAGATCTTCAGCTCCTTGTCGTTCACGTCCGGGAAGTAGTTGCGATGATACTGGCAGATCTTCCAGCCGGCCTTTTCCAGCAGGGCGATGGTCGCGCCCTCAAGGGAGCCTTTGGGAATGCCGAATTTGAGAATCTGTCCGTTGTTGTCAGCCATTATTTGTAGACCTCCTTGGGATCGAAAATGAGCGGCGAACAGATGCTTTCCTCGCCAGCCTTGAGTTCACGGTAGAAACAGGAACGGTAGCCCTTGTGGCAGGCGGCCCCGCCGATCTGCTCGATGAGCAGCACCAGGGTGTCGTCGTCACAGTCGATACGGATGGACCTGATCTTCTGGGTATGGCCGCTGGTGCCGCCCTTGTGCCACAGGGTCTGGCGGGAACGGCTCCAGTAATGGGCCTCGCCGGTCTGAAGGGTCTTGTCCCAGGCCAGCTCGTTCATGTAGGCCATCATCAGGACCTCGCCGGTCTCGGCGTCCTGGGCGATGGCCGGGATCAGTCCGTTCATTTTCTCGAAATCGGGTCGTATCATTGGTTCGTGTCCTTTGGGTCACGGTTGGCTAGCTTTCTACGGATGAAATCCGCCTTGAGCTGCCCGCAGGCGGCGTTGATGTCCTGGCCCTTGCTGGTGCGGATCGTCGCGACCAGGCCCTTGACCAGCAGGATCTTCTCGAAGGTCAGGATATCCATACGTTCCGGGGCCTGATAGAGGTCGTCCGGGCCCGCGTTGTAGGCGATCAGGTTGACCTTGGCCTTGCGCTGGCCGAGCAGCTTCACCAAGCCCTTGGCATGCTCGGGCCGGTCGTTGACCCCCTTGAGCATGATATACTCGTAGGTGATGCGCTGCCTGGGTCTCAGGGGATAACTGTCCAGGGCGGCCATCAACTGGTCCAGGGGCACGGCCTTGGCAGCCGTGGGCATGAGCTGCTCGCGCAGTTCCTGGGTCGGGGCATGCAACGAGACGGCAAGCATAGCCAGCTCACTGTCTCCGAGCACCTCCAGACCCTTCAGGATGCCCACCGTGGAGACGGTGATCCTGCGTTGCGAAAAACCCAAGCCCGATTCGCTGTTCAGCACGGCCAGACTGCGCATCAACTCGTCCAGATTGAGCAGGGGCTCGCCCATGCCCATGAACACCAGATTCTTGATTTCCTTGGCGTCGCGGCCAGTATCCTTCATGTGCTGGCGGGCCACAAGGACCTGGCCCAGGATCTCGGCCATGGTCATGTTGCGCGCAAAGCCCATGTCACCGGTGGAGCAGAAGGTGCAGCCCATGGCGCAACCCACCTGGGTGGACAGGCACAGGGTGGTATGCGTGCGCCCGGGGATGAGCACGGCCTCCACCAGGGCGCCGTCGGTGAGGCGCAGCAGAAATTTCACGGTGGTGTCGGCGGAGACCAGGACTTCGGACACCTCGGGCCAGCGTATCTCGGTCACTTGCGCCAGGTCCGAGCGAAAATCCTTGGCGAGGTTCGTCATCTCCTCGAAGCTGCGCACGCCCTTGGCCCAGACCCATTGCCACACCTGTTCGGCGCGGTAGGCAGGCTCGCCCCGTCCGGTGACGAAGTCACGGAGCTCCTCAAAGGTCATGTTGCACAGATTCTTCATGGTCTTCCGCATCCGGCCCAAGGCAAGGATGGATAATCGTTTTTCGCACGGCGTGCTTCGCTGCAGGGACGAGGGGGCGCATCTGCCTGCGGGTCGTCAACTGCGGCGGGGAGAAAACCGGGCGGGGTGTTTACAACTGCCCCCCGGGGGGCACGGATAGTCCTTCCCGGGGGGAGTGTGTGTATCGTTTATTAGCGCGCGCGTAAAGTATGGTCCTGTACCGATAATTAATCCGCACTGGCGTCGTTGCCGCAAAAAGAACCAACCCTCGCATAGGGTTACTGTCGCTCGGCCTGGCTCTTTTCTAGCGCCTTGCCAGCGCGTTTTTTGAACGGCCTGTGAGAAAAAACCTGACACCAATAAAATGTTGATGCCATTTCAAGCTGCTCAACACAGCATTCACAGCCCAAAAGCATTCTCTCCTTCCCCGCGGGCGGTTCGCAGGGGGTCGGATGCGAGGCGCGAGAAAAAGTTGAAGGCCGACACGTATTCAACATACGCGAGGCCTTCAACTTTTTTAATGAAACAAAGCAGACGGACCGCTGCGGGCCGCCCGCGCTAGCTTAGGCCTTCGCGCTCCTTGTAGCGCACACAAAACTCCACGGCATCGGGCACCGAGACCACGTCCCCGGCGATCTGGGACTGGAGCAGGGCTTCGCGGATGATGCCCACGGCCGGGCCGGGGTTCAGGCCCGTGAAGTCCATGATCTCACGACCATTCAGCAGCGGCTCCAGCATCTCCTCGGGCGTCTCGGCCCGCTCCAGCATCTTGGTATTGTGGTTGAACTCGGTGTAGTTGCCGCCACGCGCCTTGACGCCTGCACGCTCCATCTCCATCAGGCGCGGGTACTCGTCCAGGGCCTTGAAGCGGCGGATGCCCTTGTCCGTGAGCATGAACCCGAAGCGCTTGTGATGACGCACCAGATGGCAGACCAGATCGGTGTCGTTGGGGTCGAAACTCAAACGGTTCATGATCTTGCGGGTGATCTTGGCACCCACGCGGTGGTGCTGATAGAAGGTCCAGCGATCGTCGAAAAATTCAGCGGTGTAGAGCTTGCCCACGTCATGGAACATGCAGGCCAGGGTCCCGATCCAGTCGTAGGGCAGGTGCTCGGGGTAGAAGCGCATCACGTTGAGCATGTGCGCGTAGACCGTCTCCTCCTCACCGCCCTCGTCCTCGTTCTTCATCTGCTTGATGCGCGACAGGGCCGCTATCTCGGGGATCAGGCCATGCAGGACCATGGAGTCGAACAGCAGCTGCACGAAGCTGGCCATGTTCTCGGCCTCCACCTTGCGCCACTCGTCCATGATGTCGGACACGGCCACGTAGTCCAGCATGCGCTTGGCGCCGCGCACGATGGCGATCCAGGTGTTGGGCTCGATGGGCAGGCCGAAGTTGGCCGCAAAGCGCATGGCCCGGATGCCGCGCAGATAGTCGCGGCGCAGGGTGACATCGGGAATGCCCTTGAACTTGACCTCCCCGCCTTCCATGCCCTCGAAGCCCTTGTAGCGGTCTTCGGATTCGGGGATGTAAGGGCAGGCCAGGTTGGCCGGGATATCGCCGGACTCCTCGAGCTTGCGCATCAGCCGGGGCGTGACCCGGGCCACGCATTCCTCGGGGTGGGAGCCGTCCTCGATATCCGTGGGATAGAATCGGAACAGGACGCCGTCCTCGATCAGCTTGCCGATGGCCATGGGCTCCTTGGAAAACTCAATGGCCGGAAACAACTTGTCCAGGCCCTTGAATTCCATGTCCGTGGCGATATCCAGCTCGATCTTGTCGTTCTCCATGACCAGATGCTGCATGCGGGCGTTGACCACGTAGGCGTCATAGCCGTTGCGCATGATGGTCTTGCAGATGCTGACGGCTTCTTTGTAGGGATCACTCATCTATGGGCTCCGTGGGGATTCGGTTCAAAAAATAATCACATCACTATAGGAATCGATGGCACACGCGTCAAACGATTCGCTTGCCGCCCACGAACAGGGCATTGACCCTGCCGGGCATGGTCTGGCCCATGAAGGGGGTATTCTTGCCCTTGGAGCGCATCAGTTCGGGACGGACCTCCCAGGTGGCGCTGGGATCAAAGAGCACAAAATCGGCACTGTCGCCCTTGGCAAAGGCACAGGCGGGCAGGCCGAAGATCTCGGCGGGCCGCGAGCTCCAGGCACGCATGGCGGTGGCCAGGTCCAGGATCTTTTCATCCACCATGCGCATGGTCAGGGCCAGGGCCGTGTCCAGCCCGGAGATGCCGCAGGGGGCCTGGGCAAAGGGCACTTCCTTCTCGTGGTCCGCATGGGGGGCGTGATCCGTGACCAGGATATCGATGACGCCCTCGTTCAGGGCCTGGCGCACGGCCAGCACGTCGTCCATGGTCCTCAGCGGCGGATTGACCTTGGCGGCGGTGTCATAGCCCTGCACGGCGTCCTCGGTCAGCAGCAGATAGTGCGGGCAGGTCTCGGCCGTGATGGGCACCCCGCGCTTCTTGGCATCGGCCAGCATCTCCACGGCCTGACGGCAGGAGACGTGGGCCACGTGGATCGGGGTGTCCAGGTACTGGGCCAAAAGGATGTCGCGCGCCACCTGGATGGCCTCGCCCACGGTGGGCGCACCCTTCAGGCCCAGGCGCGAGCTGAGCGCACCCTCGTTGACCCCGGCCCCGGGGGCCATGTCCGGGTCCTCGCAGTGGTCGATGACCACCACGCCCCAGTTGGCGGCGTATTCCACGGCGTGACGGAACAGCTGGGTATTGCGCACGGGCAGCCCGTCGTTGGACGCGGCCACGCACCCGGCGCGCTGCATCTCGGCCAGGTTGGTCAGCTGTTCGCCTTTCAGGCCACGGGTCAACCCGGCGATGGGAAACAGGCGCGGGCCGTGGGGCCAGGCCAGACGGGCCTTTTCCAGCATCATCTCGGTGACGCTGACCTCGTCGTTCACGGGATCGGTGTTGGCCATGCACATGATATTGGCAAAGCCGCCATGGGCCGCGGCCGCAAGGCCCGAGGCGATGTCTTCCTTCCACTCGAAGCCCGGCTCGCGCAGGTGCACATGGGCGTCGGTCAGGGCGGGCAGCAGCAGCGCGCCATTGGCGGGGATCTTGTCCGCGCCGCCGTAGGTGTAGTTGCCCGTGGGCTTGAGCTCCATGATCTTGCCGTCGGCCACCAGCACATCCACGGCCTCGCCCTGCCACTTGGCTCCGCGAATCACGAAATCAGGATTGGACACGCTCGCCTCCCTGGTCTTTGCGGGTCAGGAACAGATACAGCAGGGCCATGCGCGTGGCCACGCCGGACTCCACCTGGTCCAGGATCAGGCTCTCACTCATGTCCGCCAGCTCCGAGGATATCTCCACGCCGCGATTGATGGGCCCGGGATGCAGGACCACGGCCCCGCCCTTGGCCCGCAGCAGATGGCGCTTGGCCAGCCCGTATTCGCGGGCGTATTCGCGCAGGCTGGGCAGCAGCCCGTCCTGCTGACGCTCCAGCTGCAGGCGCAGGCACATCACGGCATCCACATCCTTCACAGCCTCGTCCCGATTGGAGAAGACCTCCACGGGCCAGGTCTTGACCTGGGCGGGCAAGAGGGTCCTGGGGGCGCAGAGGCGGACCTTCACGCCCAGCCGGGTGAGCAGGTTGACATTGGAGCGCGCCACGCGGCTGTGGGCGATGTCGCCCAGGATGAGCAGGGTCTTGCCGCCGAAATCACCGCTCCAGGCCCGGCGCAGGGTCACGGCATCCAAGAGGGCCTGGGTGGGGTGGGCGTGCCAGCCGTCGCCGGCATTGATCACCGAGCAATTGAGACGCTCGGCGATGAACTGCGCCGCGCCGCTCACGCCGTGGCGCATGACGATGGCGTCGGGGTTCATGGCCTGCAGGGTCAGCACCGTGTCTTTGAGGCTCTCGCCCTTGGTCAGGCTGCTCATGCTCGTGGACAGCGAAAAACTGTCCGCCGAGAGTCGTTTGGCGGCCATGTCGAAGGAGGTCTTGGTCCGGGTACTCGGCTCGGCAAAGAACAGGACCACACTCTTGCCCTTGAGTGTGGGGACCTTTTTCACGGGCCGACGGTTGATCTCCATGAAGGAGTCCGCAGCCTCGAAGATACGCTCCACGTCGCCGGTCGAAAGGTCGGAGACGTCAAGCAGATCCTTGTGCGCCCAGTGCATACGCGTCCTCGCGGAAGTTGATGGAAGGTCTTGTCAGCCAGATGGCGGGGCCGGACGGATCGTTGCCCAAAAAACTCAGCGCCAATACTATGAACGCTCGATCCCGTCTGGAACTATGCTGTACCCTGCAACCTTGCCGGATTCAAGTGTTCCATGTGTGTTTTCCAGGCCCAGGAAGCGGGCCGGATTCACGGTCAGCCAGCGCAGGACCTCGGCAAACCCGATCTCGCCACCCGTTTTCTCAATGATGTGAATGGCTTCGTTCCAGACGTTGAGGTCCTGGTTGGAGGACAGGCTGTCCGTGCCCAGGCAAAGGTTCAGCCCGGCCGCTTTCAGGGCGGCCCAGGGGGCGCGGCCCACGCCGATATACTCGTTGGAACGCGGGCAGAGGCAGACGCTTGTTCCGCGCTCGGCCAGTCGACGGATGTCGGCCTCAGAAAGGCGCACGCAATGCACGGCCAGGGTGCGCCCGTCCAGCAGGCCCAGACGGTCGGCAGATTCCACGGGGCTGCATCCCGGCGGAGTGAAGTCCTGGGGCAGGACCCGCAGCCGCAACAGCTCGGCGAATTCACCATCGCCGCTGGCCAGCAGTTGTTCCTCGCCCTGGTGCTCGGCCAGATGCAGGGGGAACACGCGGCCCTGCTCCGTGCACCAGGCCTTGGCCGCGCGCAGGGTCTCGGGGCTGGTGGAATACAGGGCGTGACCGGCGGCGCTCACATGCTGCCATTGGGACTCGGACAGACCGCTTGCGCCCTGGGGCCAGACCAGGCCCTGCGTGGGTTGATGCCCGAAAAATTCGATGCCCAGGGTGTAACCCAGGCCCGCGCGCTCCAGGGCGGCGGCCACCTGCTGCGACTTGCGGCTGGTGATGTCCACGACCCAGGCCGTGCCGCCGGCCGCAAGTTCGGCCACGGCAGCGTCCAGGGTGGCGTCATCCGCTTCGGCCATGGGCAGGGCGATGAGGCTTTTGACCCACTGGCTGAAGCCATGGCCCTGCACGGTCTGCCCGCGCAGATGCGACAATTCCAGATGGGTGTGCATGTTGAACACCCCGGCGCAGATGGCCACCTCGCCCAGGTCCTCGACAGGCCCGGACCAGGAACGCGACAGCTCACGCCAGGGGCCCACGGCCGCGATGCGCCCCTGCTCGACAACAAGAAAACCGTCGTCCAACACCTTTTCTGGCGTCATGACCACGGTTCTTGCTCGGATTGCCTTCATGGCGGGAAGCATAACGGGTTGCACAAAAGTGGGAAAGTGAAAGTTGCACGGATGCCACTTGATCATGTATCAAGCAATTCATGAAACGCCACACCCGCTCCACCCCCTTGCGCCTTGCGGCCACGGGGCTGCTGATCACCGCCCTGCTGCTTGTCCTTCCCGGCTGCGGCAAGCGCGTTATCTCCACCAGCCCGGACCAGAGACCCCGCCCCTCCGCCCCGGCGCCCGGCCAGGCCGGACCCGTGCCCAAAGGCACGTTCAAACCCTACAGCATCTCGGGCATCCAGTATTATCCCCTGTCCTCCGCCGACGGCTACGTGCAGACGGGGCTGGCCTCCTGGTACGGTGACGATTTCCACGGCAAAAAGACCGCCAACGGCGAAATCTACGACATGCACGCCATGACCTGCGCACACAAGGTGCTGCCCATGAACACCTATGTACGCATTACCAACAGGGACAACGGCAAGGCCGCCACCCTGCGCGTCAACGACCGCGGGCCGTTCGTGGGTTCGCGCATCGTGGACCTGTCCTATGCGGGGGCCAAGGCCCTAGGTGTGGTGGGTCCCGGAACCGCGCCGGTCAGGCTGGAGGCCGTAGGCGTGGCGGGCAGCCAGACAACCTCCGTGGCCCGTGCCGTGGCGGACGCCGACTATTACGTGCAGGTGGGGGCCTTCACCCAGCAGGAAAACGCCCAGCGGCTGCTCGCCACCCTGAAACAAGCAGGGTACGACGGCAGCCGCATGAATAGAGTCCTGATTTCAGGCCAAGCGTATTGGCGGGTTCAGGCAGGCGTGTTCCACGGCGTGGACCGTGCGAACACAGTCCACGCCGGGCTTCGGCAAAAATATCCGTCCTGCTTCCTTATTGCGGATTGAGCTCAGAGCGGAACTTGCGGGACAACCGGAAGACCACGACCTTCCTGGGAGGCAACGTAATGGTCTGGTTGGTCTGCGGGTTCCGCCCCTTGCGGGCATCCTTGTCGTAGGCCTCGAACTTGCCGAAGCCGCTGATCAGCAGCGAGTGGTCCTTCTTGACCGCCTGCTTCATGATCTCCAGCAGGTCCTCGACCTGGCTCTTGACCTCAGCGCGGTTGCGTCCGGAACGCTCGTAGATGTCGTCTACAATCTCAGCCTTGGTTAACGTCTTCCCAGACATGTCAAACCTCCGTCTTCCCTTCTGTGATCCTGGCCCGGATGTTCCGGCCCAGAAGTACCATTTGTTCAGGGCTGTCATAGCCTTGAGGCGGCCACAGCGTAAGTCCGTCGCCCGCGAATCTGGGGATGATGTGCCAATGCACATGGTCCACCAGCTGCCAGGCGTCGCGAAAATTGTTCTGGCCGACGTTGAGGCCCGTGCCTCCCGTGGCCCGCATCACGGCCTTGCCAACAAGCTGCATGGCTGTGATGATGTCCTCTCCCAATGCGGCGGGAAAATCGAAGATCGTCTCATAATGGACCTTGGGGATGACCAGGGCATGACCCCTGCTCACCGGAGCGATATCCAGAAACGCCAGTACCTGGTCCGTTTCATAGAGGATTTCGCCAGGCGCCTCCCTGCTGACGATCTTGCAAAAGATACAGTCCGCTGCCACTTTCCCCCCGCCGGACGCGATCATAAGCACGTTCAACCGCTGCTCCGGCCAGCCTCGCAGCAACCCTGCGGGCCAAAAGCCAGTCGTGCTTATAGGATTATTACCTAAGGTTTCTTTTTTTATCAAGTTATTTTGGGTTTTACCAGCAAGATGCACAGCATTCACCAGACACGCACAGCTTATCCGGGCTCGCCCCGCATGGATTCCGGCCTGGCACACCCAGAACCGGCCAAGGCCGCTGTGCGCATCCATCCAGTGTTCCTGCCCTTTGCGGGCTGCCCACAGCGTTGCGCATTCTGCAATCAGAATGCCGTGACCGGAACCGGTCCACGGCCCCTGGGAGAGATCCTGCACAGCCTGGAGTCCGACCTGGAGCAGGCCCTGACCCGCGGCGCGGCGCCCAGGGAGCTGGGATTCTTCGGGGGCACCTTCACGGCCCTGCCCGATCCGTGGCCCCAGCGTTTTCTGGAATTGGGGGCGCGTTATCGAGAACGGGGGCTTGTGACCCGGATGCGCTGCTCCACCCGGCCCGACGCCACGAATCCGGCCCTGCTGGAGGACCTGAAAAATCGAGGGCTGGATCTGGTGGAGCTGGGCATCCAGAGTTTTTCAGGCCCGGCGCTGGACGCCAGCCAGCGCGGCTACGACCCGGACACGGCGCGGGCGGGCTGCGCCAACGTGCGCGAGACCGGATTGGACCTGGGGATTCAGCTGATGCCCGGCCTGCCCGGGCAGACCCGCCGGGACTTTGAGGCCGACATCCGCGAGACCGTGGCCTTGGACCCGGAGTGCGTGCGCCTCTACCCCTGCGTGGTGCTGCGCGGCACCCGCCTCGCAAAGACCTGGGATCAGGGTCAGTACACGCCCTGGGACCTCGACGCGACCGTGGACGCCCTGGCCGAGGCCTTGCTGGCCTTGTGGGCAAGGGGCATCCCCGTGATCCGCATGGGCCTGCCCCCCGAACCGGGGCTGGAAAAGGACATCCTGGCCGGACCCACGCACCCGGCGCTGGGCCAGCTGGCCCGCTCCTTGGCCCTGTTGCGCTTTCTAACCCCACGCATCCAGGCCCTTGGCGCTGCCCCCAAGAAACTCCTCGCCCCGACCCGCTACCGCTCGGACCTGCTGGGCCATAAGCGCAGCCAACTGCCGCACTACCAGGCCCTGGGCCTGCCGCTGACACGCATCGAGTTCCATGACCAGGACTGGTTCGAGCTGAGCTAGGCAAAACGGGCTAGCTGCCCAGAGACCACTTGCTTCCCGCCCAATGGAAAACGGCCCGCAATGGGTTCCATTCCGGGCCGACTGTCTACGAAAAACAACCCCGATCAGCAGGGCGAAGCCCCGACAGGTTCAGACTCCTCATCCAGGATCAGCTCCACGCGGTTGCGCCCCCGATCCTTGGCCAGATAGAGCGCCTGGTCGGCACGGCGAATGACGTCATCGATGCCCTGGTCCCCCCGGAACACCAGGGTGCCGCCCAGGCTGATGGTCAGAGGGCTGGGCAGACCGCAAGCGGCACTCAGTTTCTGCTCCACCAGGGTCCTGGTACGTTCGGCCACCTCGGCCAGCCGCTTTGCATCCACCCCGTCCAGAACCATCAGGAATTCCTCCCCCCCGTAGCGCCCGAAGGTATCATACGGGCGCAGGGAGCCGGAGACGATGGCTGCCAGCTCCTTCAACGCCGCGTCACCCTTCTGGTGGCCGAAACGATCATTGACTAATTTAAAAAGATCCACGTCGATCATCAGACAGCCAAGGGAGGCCACCTGCCGATGCTGCCGGGCAAACCCCTCGCTGAAGCGCGCCATGATCGTGGCGCGATTGGCCACGCAGGTCAGCGAGTCCACGGTGGCCATCTCCCTCAGCAAAGCCTGGGCCTTGTCCAGACGCCGTTGCATCTGGCGGAAAAACAGCCACAGGGAGAGCAGCAGCAGCCCCACGGTGACGATGCCCAAGGCGATGATGACTTGGTTGTTCTGGCGCATGGAGCGGTTCATCTCGTCGATGCCGAAGGACACGCTGATGCCGCCGCGCACCTGGCCCACGGCATAGCCCTGCTTGGCATGGCAGGGCAGGCAGGCCTGCTCGACCAGCAACGGAGCGATGAAGCGCACGCGCGCGCCCTGGTCCTTGTCCTCAATGACAAAAGATTCCCGCAACCCAGTTTCGAAGGAGTGCAGGGCCTCAGTCTCGAAAGGATCCGGGACGTTGTTTGGATTGAGCGGGTTCAGGCTGGTGATGTGGAAGGTGTAGAGGTCGTTCTCACCCGCGATCTCCGAGATCTCGCGGGTCATGAGCGCCGGATTCTTGAGAGTCAGCGTCCGGCCGTCGGCTGCGGCGATGTCCGGATTCTCCAGGTAGGGGTTGGACTCCATGCCGGGGCGCTTGATGACGTAGACACCGCCGTGTTCGGCGCTCCAGCGGCGCGTGAGCACGATGCTCTTGAAGTAGGCGCGGGATTGGGTCAGCAACTGCTTGTGCAACAGGTTGGTGTTGCGCAGGGCCAGGGCCATGAACATGGCCGATAGGCACAACCCGACCACCAGACAGATGAAGAGCAGATATCTTCTGAGTATATTTTTTTCACCATGCATAAGAATCACATCATAGATGCTTCGCGGCACAACTCAAAAGAAATCTTCAAGCTAAATGATATATCAAATAACAATCCAAGACCTGAGGCCCTCGCTTCTGCCTCGCTAAGCGCAGCTGAGGCCAAGTCTGGAGCACATCGAATTCCATGACCTGAAATGGTTTGAACTGCGCTGGATCAAACGGCCTATCAGCCCCCACAAAGCTCCTGGCCCCCAGCCGCTACCGCTCGGACCTGCTGGGCCATAAGCGCGCCCAACTGCCGCGCTACGAGGCCCTGGGCCTGCCGCTGACACGCATCGAGTTCCATGACCAGGACTGGTTCGAGCTGAGCTGATCCGCATCTTTTTCCACCAATCTCAAATTGCTTATCAGCCCATACAGGATGCTGGTCCCCGGACCACACGACCACAGACCCGACCGTTGCGACCTGCCACACACAAAGGGTGACAATGGCGCGTTGTGGGTTCATATTAGTTGCTGAGAATCAGGAGGTTCCCATGGACCAGATAGTCGAACTTATCACCGCTGACGGGGTCTTTGTGGCCCGATTGCTGATGGCCATGGTGCTTGGAGGACTGGTCGGCTTCGAACGCCAGACCAGGGGACGGGCGGCGGGCCTGCGGACCAACATTCTGGTCTGCCTCGGATCCGCGGCCATCATCGTCACCTTTGAAAAGCTTTCCATGGGATTCAGCATGGGGGCGGAATCGGCCATCCGCATGGACCCGGCCCGCACCGCCGCCGGCGTGATCACCGGTATCGGCTTTCTTGGCGCCGGGACCATCGTCAAGAGCAGCGACTTTGTCCGGGGATTGACCACCGCCGCATCCATCTGGGTCGTGTCGGCCATCGGGGTGACGGTGGGCATGGGCGAGTATGTCATTGCCGTGTCCTCGACCCTGCTGGTTCTGGTGGCTTTGTATGCCCTGAACCGCCTGCCCATTCACGGCGACCACTATTTTTCATTGCATCTGGAGTGGACCGGTGAGCTTGCATTGCTCGACGAAGTGACGGAGCAACTCAACCAGCAGCAGGTCGACATCCTCAACCGCCAGGTGTCCTGCCAGCCCAACACGAGAAAGTGCAGCGTCACCTTGAGACTGCGGATACGCAAGATGAAGCAAAACCTGGCCTTGCTCGACCAACTGCAAATGGACACGCGCTTTGAAGAAGTGGGCTGGAACTAAGGTGGGATTGGTGAGCGAAGCCGTTATGATTTGAGCTGGCCCGGGGCGACTTCCATGACCAGGACGGATTTGAACTGAGCTGGCCCGGTCGCTGGCTTTGCTGCCCTTGCTGCCCCCATGCATCCAGGCCTTTGGCGCAGCCCCCACTCGACTCACGCCCCGAACCACTATCGGTCCGACCACTTGGGGCACCTGCACTCACTCTTGTCTCGATGGCAAGAATTGGGACTGACGAAGGAGATGAATGGGTTTCACTAAGGGGAGTGGTTCGAACTCACATTCGGACTTGAGGCAGTCCTGCCTAGTCAAGACTTCATAACTGGACCAACAGCTAAATCGAACACAGAATCCTTAAGATGGTCTTGATGCGTATGAAAGCCACCCGGATCCCATGACACCACAGACACCAGCTTCCCCTGCTTACTATCATCTATAAAATCTGAATAATGGATAAAAGGATTCTTCCAACTTGGCTTAAAGCTATCTTCTGAAAAGGCATTTCCATCGGCCCAAAGGCGCAAACTGCTCCCTTTCTTTCCTTGAGCCATCAGTATTCGCAATGTCTCAAACACATAATATGGGATAACGCGAGCCAAACTAACTACAGTACCAATAAGAGGAATTCCTTGCAGCTCAGCATCAAAAGCAAGAAGCTTATCTTTTTCATACCAATTCAAACTAAAACCACTCTCCATTATCTCAGGAGAAGAGGCTCTATGCGCTATTACATTTCTCAAACAAGCTTGATTGCCGATAGAAACAACAATATTTTCAAGAACTGGTTTGACTTGCCTTAGAACATTCAACAGCTTTTGAGACCTTGGATCACTACAAGTGCATAACAAACCGTCTAATTTGAAAAAACTACTTTTCTCTAAAATGTTGCACTCAGACGCAATCACACCAGAGATCCTCTCCAGCAGGCTAACACACCTCAGCAATAAATTTTCTACTTCAATTTCTATATATTTGGATGAAATTCCAACAAGCATAGGAGGCAATGAAAAATCAACAATCCCGCCAGCCGGTTTTATAATTAATTTGGGGAATTTTATATTAGGATCAGGACTAAAAATCGTATTTTGTAATTCAGTAATATATTCGACTATCCTTTCTATAGAAATCAAAAAAGCATCATGGTGATGAATAACACCAACATACGGCTTCAGCGATTCTCGACTAGGATTGCTTTTAATCTCACCATCAATTGCTCTATACAATCCAATCATTAAATGTATCCCGGCAGTCTCCATGTATCCGCCTGCCAGTAAACCTACATCCTGCTTGGAATAGACATATTGAATTCCCGCCTCGTTATAATCAGTCACATGACCTCCAATCAATAAACCCCTTCAAAACGCACCACCTCTTCATGAGCCGCTCAAAAATTGTGCTGGGCAGGCGCAAAAGTCGTTCAAGTCCGACGCATAGTAGACCTATGCGAGGATTTGAAACGGCTTGCAGCAACGAACCCGGCGCAAGAATTTCAGCGGCTCATCAAACCCACTATTTACCGCTATCAGCGAGTTCCGCCAGCTCCGCCAACCGTTTGTTGACTCGATGATACAGGCTCTCCGTGGCAAACCCACCCTTGGCCGTGCGCCTGCCCGCGGGCATGCCCGTGAGCCGCTCCATGGCTTGCTCGATGCTGGTCACGGGATAGATATGGAATTTGCCCTGGTCCACGGCCTCGCAGACCTCGTCCGAGAGCATCAGGTGGTCCACGTTATCCTTGGGCATGATCACACCCTGTCTGCCCGTCAGTTTGCGACGCTTGCAGATTTTGAAAAAGCCCTCGATCTTGGGGGTCACGCCGCCCACGGCCATGATGGCCCCGGACTGGCTGACCGCGCCCGTAAAGGCCAGGGACAGGTCCACGGGCACATTGGCCAGGGCCGACAGCAAGGCCGCCAGCTCCGCACCCGAGGCCGAATCGCCCTCGATGCCCCCATAGGATTGCTCGAAGGCCAGGGACCCGGTCATGACCAGGGGCTTGTCCTGGGCGAACAGGCCCAGCAGATAACTCTTCAGGATCATCATGCCCTTGGTGTGGATGGGTCCGCCCAGCTCGGCCTCGCGCTCCAGGTCGATGATCCCGCCATGGCCCACGCCCACGGTGCAGGCGATCTGGTGGGTCAGCCCGAACTCGTGATCCCCGTACATGACCACGGCCAGACCGTTGGCCCGGCCCACGGCCTGGCCCGAGGTGGAGACCTTGATCAGTTCGCGGTCGTAGTCGGCCAGGAACTCCTCCTCGTAGAGGTTGGCCCTGAACTTGCGGTTGGCCAGGGTCTTGTCCAGCTCCTGGCGGGAGACCACGGGTTTCTTGGCCTTGCGGGCCAGGGCCGCGGCCTCGATCATCACCTCGCGCGCCTGGGGAAAGCGCAGGGACAGCTGCTTCTGGTCCTCGGCCATGGCCGAGGCGTAGTCCACCAGACCGGCCAATGCGCCTCGGTCAAAGGGCGTGAGCTCGGCCTTGCGAATGATGCGTCCCAGGGTGTCCACGTACTGACGGATGGAGGCCGCATTGCGGGGCACGGTGTCCTGCATATGGGCCTTCAATTTGAACAGCTTGGGGAAGCGGTCGTCCATGTCCAGCAGGGCCTCATAGACGTTGTCCGTGCCCACCAGGATGACCCGCACGTCCAGGGGAATGGGCTCGGGCTGGATGGTCCTGGCCCGGGAATGCTCCTGGCTTTCGCCGGGGTCCTCGATCTTGGCCTTGCCCGAACGCAGGGCCCGCAACAGGCCGTCCCAGGCGTCGGGATTCTGGACCATGTCTTCCATGCGCAGCACCAGGAACCCGCCGTTGGCCTTGTGCAGCGCCCCGCTCTTGATCAGCGAAAAATCCGTGTACAGAGCGCCCAGCTCGGACTCGCGCTCGATGCAGCCCAAGAGGTTGGTCTGGGTGGGATGGTCCTCGATGATGATCGGCGCGCCCTTGGTACAGCAGTGGTCCACGAAGCGGTTCACGTTGTAGCGCGTGAAAAAGTCCTCGGCCGAGGCCGGGTCGCCCAGGCCCAGATGGCCCAGGGCGGGAATATTCTCGGGCGGGGGCATGAAGTTGTCGAGACTCTCCAGGATGTCCTTGCGCACGGCCTTCAGGTAGGCGGTCACGCCCTCGTGGGAGCTGTACTCCTGGAACAACGGATTGAGATGCTTGTCCGTCACGCGGGCCAACACGCCCTTTTCCAGGGAGCGTTGGTCTTCCTGGAAGTCCTGCTCCTCCTTGGAGATCAGGCGCAGGGATTTGGTCATCTCGGTCAGGATGCTGTCGCCACGGACCTTCAGGGTCTTACGCAGCCGGGGCTCCAGGCGGTCGTACTCGGCCTCGGAGACCACCTTGCCCTCCACCAGCGGGTAGAGGGTCATGCCGCTCTGTTCGTCCATGTCCAGCTCGAAGCCCTGCTTGGAGGCCTGGGCCTCCATCTCGCGCAGCAGGTCCTCGCGGCGGTCCGCAAAGCCCCGGGCCAGCCGGTCGCGTTTCTTGACAAAGGAATCCTCGTCCAGGCGCTTGGGCAGTTCCTTGCGGATGGCGGCGAGGGCATCGCCCAGGAGTTCCTTGAAGCGCTTGCCCTGGCCCGCAGGCACGGGCAGCAGCCGGGGCTTGTCCTGATCCAGGAAGTTCTGCACGTAGAGCAGGTCTTCGGGCACCGGCATGCGCGCGGCCCGGGGCTCCAGATACGTGGTCACCAGATAGGTCCGGCCCAGGTTGGCCTCGCCCGCCACGAACACGTTGAAGCCCGGGTCGTCAATGGACAAGCCCGTCTCCAGGGCCATCAGGGCCCGGGGTTGCGGCGGGGAAAAACGGGTCTTCCTGGGAATGGCATCGCTGTCGGCGTAGGGGATGCGCTCCGGTGGCAGGGTGGCTCGCAAGCGATTGGCGGGCAAATCTGTCGGCTTGGTCATAGAACTCCTCAATCAAGTCATGGGATACCCGGAGTGTACGGGCTGGGGCGTGGTTTGTCACCAGACAAAGCCTAACGGCAAATATAGGGGCTCTGCCTCACCTTGTGACATCATGATTATTCAATTATTTGGGGGCGTTCAAAAATCACGCTGGCAAGGCGTAAAAGTCGTTCAAGGCCGACGCATAGGTGCGCTATGCGAGGATTTGAAATGGCTTGCAACGCACCTAAGGCGTCAGGTCTTGTAAGCTCGACGACTCGCTAACAATTCACTGAACGCCGCCAGCGGGAGATTTTCAACGCCCCGCCCCGCGCATGTCCAGGGCGGCATGCGCCAGACTCATGAGCGATTCGAAGGTGGTCAGTTCCCGGGAGAAGGTGGCGATGCCCTGGCAGGCCTTGACGTACACGGGCTCGTCCCCGACCAGATGCTCCGCCCCGTCCACCACGACCCGCAGACGTTCGACCATGGCCGACGCCCCCTCGTGGCCGGTTTCGGGCAGCAGCACCCCCAGCAAGTCATCCTCCAGGCGGCCGAAGACATCCAGATTGCGCATCACCTGCTTCCCGGACCGGGCAACCCCGGCCAGGAGCTGGTCGCCAGCCCCGCGGCCATGGTCCTGGATGGCCCGTCCAAGCCCGTCCAGGCGCAGCAGAATCAGGGACAGTTCCTTGCCGTAACGCTTGGCCCGACTGACCTCCTGGTAACCGATCTCCTGGAAGTAGCGACGGGTGGCCAGACCGGTGGCCGCATCCACGTTGCCCTGGGTTCCCAGGCCGCCGTCCTCGGCCTCGTCGCCGAACAGCCAGACCCGCCCCCAGACATTGCCTGCTTCGTCCCGCGCCGCACGGGATCGGGCACACAGGGTGCGCCCGTCGGCCAGGGCGATGTGCGAGCCGCCCTCCTCGCCATCGGCCAGCAGGCCGGAAAGATGCTGTTCCACGGCCTGGGGCTCGCTGGTCTTGGCCGCCAGGGCGCGGATGGTGCCTGTGAATTCGCCGGGATCAAGTTCGCCCCCCGAGAGCTGCCAGAGATCCAGAAAACGCTGGTTGCAGTCCCGCATGCCAGGCCGGGAATCCAGCAGCAGCACCCCCTGGGACGAGCCCTGCATGAAGGCGGCGCGCACGGCCTCGCAGGCCAGGCGCTTCAGGTCTTGCTCGACCACCTCCCGGAATTCGCCCAGCAGGCCCTCCACCAACGGTGCAAAGGGGGTCGGCCGGCGGTCCAGGACACTGACGGTGCCGCACACGCCCCCCGCGGGCAGGGCGATGGGCAACCCCAGGTAGGAGACCATGCCACGCTCCATGTCCGGGTTGAGCTTCCAGTTTGGGTTCAGCATGTGCCAGGTCAGGTCCGCCTCGGGCCCGTGCACCAGGAGCCGATCTGCCGAACCGATCACGGACTCGCAGTACCCGCCCGAACCGCTCAGCGCCAGTCGCTCCCCAGGCTGATAAGGCCGTTGCTCGCCGCTGGCGGCCACCAGCAGCAGTTCATCGCCATCCACCAGGGCCAGGCGCACGGCGGAGGCCTGGGTGGCCGCCGCCAACAGAACGGTCCATCTCTGCCACTTGTCCCTGACAGGGGCGGGAACGCGGATGCTTCTCATGGGTTGGTCCTTGTTCACTGGTCTGCGGCCCAGGGGCCGGGGGTGGAATGCGCCTGTCTATATCATGGTCAACGCCTCCGCGCCAAGGGGCCGCTCCGGGTGACTCTCGGGCTGGTCTTGGTAATTGCCACGTGTTGTGCTAGATTCCTCTACCGATACCGATGAATTCGCGAGGAGAATCCCCCAGCAAATGTCAAAATGGATCAGATCAAAACTGCCGGAATTCGTACGCGACGTGCTCCGTGATTTCTGCCTGGTCAGCAGACTGCTGGAGCATGAGTTTCGCCACTTCGACCGCACCGGACACGTGGATTTCAACGCTCTGAAGAACCTGGTCGGCCAGGAAATGAACAAGGGCCAGCTCTGGCGCCTCAAGGACACCGCCCACGTGCTGTACAAGAGCGGCGGGGCGCTGGGCGCGGGTCTTTTGGGCCAGTTCCTTGACTGGAGCGTGGGTTACATCTTCCACGACACCATGAAGCTCAAGGAAGATGCCTATCAACAACAGAATTACGCCCCCTGGTTCCGGCAACTGCATGACAAGGAGTTGTCCGGCAGCCATCTGGCCTTTTCCCGGGAACTGTTCGGGGTCCTGGACCAGACCAACGAGAGCATCCAGCGCGAGGTGAACCGCATCCGCTTTTTGCTGTTCAACTGCCGCAAGCTGTTCATGGAGTATCTGCCCCTGCACCGCGACAACGAGTTGCTGGCGCGCTTCCTGTTTGCCCAAAACGATCTGGTGCGCGAGGTCTTCGGCGACAGCTACCCCAAGCTTGTGACCAACATCTACGGCGAGACGCCCGAGCTTTTGCCCCTCTTGGCGGCGCGCAGCCTGCGTCTTGGCGGCTGGGCCGATGAAGCCGCCCGCGCCCTGGCCGAAGCCCAACGCATCAACCCTCACAGCACGGATGTGCTGCGCGAAGCTCAGCTCAACGGACTGAGCTGAGCTTGCTCGCCGGGCGCCCGTCGCCGCCCGGTCATTCACCTCTTTTCCGCCCGGGACGCCTCCCGGGCCCTGTACGCCCAGCCAAACGGGGCCAACGATTATCGTTTGCTCCCGCCCCTGTTTCTGCTACGCATGAGCATGCTGCGTCCGGGGCTGTGGCCCGCCGGCAACACGACTATTCTGATGGAGGAATTGGAACCATGGCCTTTCTGCATTTCAACCGCGCCTTCGACCACCAGGTCCGCAACCCCAAGGAACCGGTGCTGTTCCGCGACAACTTCCCGTACACCAAGGTCGGGCGGATCAGCTTTGATGACAACTTCATCATGCCGCGCCCAGCGGACCCGATCTTCATCACCGATACCACCTTCCGCGACGGCCAGCAGGCTCGTCCTCCCTATACGGTCAAACAGATCGAAACGATTTTCGACTATCTGCACAAGCTGGGCGGGCACTCCGGCCTGATCCGCCAAAGCGAGTTCTTCCTCTACTCCGACAAGGACCGCCGGGCCGTTGAGCGCTGCCTGTCCAAGGGCTACAAATACCCCGAGGTCACGGGCTGGATCCGCGCCAACACGGAAGACCTGAAGCTGGTCAAGGACATGGGCATCCGCGAGACCGGCATGCTGACCAGCGTCTCCGACTACCATATCTACCTGAAGCTTAAGAAAGACCGCGTCCAGGCCATGAACGACTACCTCGCGGTGGTGGAAAAGGCCCTGGAGTGGGGCATCGTGCCCCGCTGCCACTTCGAGGACATCACCCGTGCGGACATCTGGGGCTTCTGCCTGCCCTTTGCCAAACGCCTGATGGAACTGGCCGAGGACAGCGGCCTGCCCGTGAAGATCCGGCTGTGCGACACCATGGGCTTCGGGGTGCCCTACCCGGGTGCCGCCCTGCCGCGCTCCGTGGCGCGGGTGGTGCGAGCCTTCACCGACGAGGCCGGCGTGCCCGGCGAATGGCTGGAATGGCATGGGCACAACGACTTCCACAAGGTACTGGTCAACGCCGCCACGGCCTGGCTGTATGGCTGCTCCGGAGCCAACGGCACGCTGCTGGGCTTTGGCGAGCGCACGGGCAACGCCCCCATCGAGGCCCTGGTCATGGAATACATCTCGCTGACCGGCGAGGACGACATGGCCCACACCCAGGTCATCAGCGAAATCGCCGAGTACTTCGAAAAAGAGCTGGATTACAAGATCCCCGACAACTACCCCTTTGTCGGCCGCGACTTCAACGCCACCAGCGCCGGGATCCATGTGGACGGCCTGGCCAAGAACGAAGAGATCTACAACATCTTCGACACCACCAAGATCCTGAACCGCCCGGTGCCGATCATCATCACCGACAAGTCCGGCAAGGCGGGCGTGGCTTACTGGATCAACCAGTCCCTGGCCCTGACAGGCGACCAGATCATCGACAAACGCCACCCCGCAGTGACCAAGGTCTACAATCGGATCATGGTCGACTACGAAGGGGGCCGCAACACGAGCTTCTCCAACAAGGAGATGAAGACTCTGGTCAAGCGCTACCTGCCCGAGCTCTTCGCCTCGGAATTCGACCACCTGAAGGCCGTGGCCCACAAGCTGGCCGCAAAGATCGTGGAGAAATTGTCCCAGGACTGCGAGATTCGCAGCCTCTCCTCGGACAAGGTGGAACGCTGCATGGACGACTTCCTGTCCGAGTATTCCTTCATCCAGTACATGTATCTGGTGAACACGGATGGACGACTGGTGGCCAGCTCTGTCTGCCACCCCGAAGACCAACCCAAGTACAAGACCTACGACTATGAAACGGACTTTTCCGACCGCGAATGGTTCGTCAAGCCCATGCAAACTGGTAAAATGATGGTCACGGACTTCTACAAGTCGCATTTCACTGGTAAGCTGTGTCTCACAGTGGCCACCCCTGTGGACGATGAGGACCTGGAAATCCAGGGCGTGTTGGGAGCAGACATTCGTTTCGAAGAACTGCTGAAGCGTCAGGAAGACCTTGAAGATGAGGTTGACAGCGAAGACACTGATTAGCACTCCGTTCAGGAAGCTGCTGGTACTCATCACCACCTTGCTGGTCGGGAGCTCGGTGGGCTTCTACATTATTGAGCTTCGACCCCAGGGGCACCACGATTACCTTTCGGCCATCTGGTGGGCGGTGGTCACACTGACCACCGTCGGCTACGGGGACATTGTCCCGGCGAGCACGTCGGGACGGATCCTCGGGCTGTTCGTCATGATCTCCGGCATCGGGATGGTCTCCACCCTAACCGGCAACCTGGCCTCCATCATCGTCGAGAATCGGGCCAAACGCCGCAAAGGACTGCTCAAAGTGAAACTTTCAGGGCACGTCATCATCATCGGCTGGAACTCGTACGCCAGAAACATCGTCAGCACACTTCAAGAAACCGGCCTGTTGACCAAAGGCGATCTGGTCCTGGTCAACAGCCTGGCACCCGAAGAGCGCGACGCCCTGGCCTTTGACCTGGACATGGGCAACCGACTGCACTTCGTGTACGGCAACCCCGCGCACGAGAGCGTCCTGCACCGCTCCAGTCCGGCCACGGCCCGGGTGGTCTACATCCTTTCCCAGGCAGGGCTCTCGGCCGCAGACGCGGATCAGCAGAGCCTGTACGCCGCCCTGACCCTGCGCAGCCTGGCCCTCAAGGCACCCATCTATTCCGAGGTGGTGCTGGCCGAGAACCGCGACCACTTGCTACGCGCCGGGGTCAGCGAGATCGTGCCCCGGGGCGAGGTAGCCAGCATGCTTCTCGGACGCATGGGCAAGACGCCCTCTGTCTGGCCGTTCTTCCAGGGGCTGGTTGGATCACGCAACCACCCGTCCAGCCTGGACTATCGCCTCCTGGGAAGCGATGAAAAGGCCATGACCTGGGGTGAACTGATACGCACCTCGCGCAGCCGCGACGGCTCCCTGCCCCTGGCCCTGTGCCACGAGAGCAAGGACCTGACCCTGCAGGACATGCTGGACGAGGGCTCGGCCTTGGACCAGTTCATCCTGGAGCTGTTCACCCTGTCCGGGCAACAAACCTCGCTGGGGCAGCAGGGCCCGAGCATCATGATCAACCCGGCGGACGACCTGGAGCTTACGGCCTACGACGGCCTGCTGTTCCTGAAGGCCCAGAGCACGGAATCATGACGAGGACAGCCCCATGAACAGCCTCAATTGGCACGACATCGCCATCTTCAAGGATATGCCCGACCCGGACATTGCCAAGGTCCAAAAGATCTTCACCACCTTGAAGGTGGACAAGGGCGAAAAAGTCATCAACGAAGGGGATCTTGGCGACGAGATGTTCATCCTGGTCACGGGCCGGGTGCGCATCACCAAGTCCATGATCATCCAGGGCATGACCCTGCCCCTGCAGGAGCTCCAGGACACCCGCAAGGTACTGGCCACCCTGGATGGCAGCCTCTGCCCGCTGTTCGGGGAGATGGCGCTCATCGACCGCGACACGCGCTCGGCCACGGTGGAGGCCCTGGAACCCTCGGAATTCCTGGTCACCAACCGTGACCGCTTCTTCGCCCTGGTCAAAAACGAACCGGAGATCGGCTGTCACCTGCTGACCGCGCTCTCAAAGCGACTGACGGCCACGGTGCGCAAGAACAACTCCGAGCTGGTCAAACTGACCACGGCCCTGGCCCTGGCCCTGACCCGGAAATAGGGCGAGTCTAAACGGCTATCAGGCATCCTTGCTGATTGGTTATCAAGCCTTATGGGGCGTTGGTTGCCGGACTTGAATCAGGATATCCATTCCCCCTGCCAAGCCCACTAAAAAAGGCCACTCCCGCCTCGGTTGCAGCCCTCTTCTCTCTTTTCTCTATCTCCTTAAGGCCGTTCAAAAAGGGTCAGTTGCCGAATCCAGTCTCTTTCCCAAAAGGGTGCTCAAAATTCGTCAGATGCTAGGCGCAAAAACGAATCGAGACCGACGCGTATCATAACATACGTGAGGTCTCGATTCGTTTGCAGCAACGCCGCAGATGGCGGATTTTCAGCACCCTTTACAGACGGCCTTCACAGATAGGTCGTCCCCTTGGCGATGACCGGCACCGGCCCGTCAATCCACCCCTCGCTAAATCTATCGCTTTGGGGGTCATACTGCACCGAGGCCTCAATGTGCTGGCCGCTGGGTTGCTGGACCCGGACCGTAACGGGGCCACCCTGTTGCTTCGCCAGGAGCTGCGTCAGGGCCATGGTGCCCGAGCCGCAGCCGGTCTCCAGGTGCGTGGTGCCGGTCCCGCGGACCCAGACCACGGGCCGGATGCTGGGCGAGGAAGGATCGCCCGAGTGCCAGATACAGCCCACGGCGTCGCGTTGTGTGAGGCCGTACAGTTCGCGCAGTCGGGCGGACGCACGGATGGGGTCCGACGGGCAGGGGTGTTCGTCCTCGTCCAACAGGAGGTGCGTAATGCCGTCCAGTTCGGCCAGGGCTACCCCCGAAGCCAGATCCGTCAGGCACGAACCCTGCTCACGCACGGGCATCTGCACCGCGGCGCAGACCATCCCGTTTTCGCGTCTCAGACGGACGCCCAGGCTGGCCTCGACCCCTGATACACAAATCAACCCTTCGTCGCCCAGGCGGCCCTCCAGGGCCAGCACAGCCCCCAGACAACGCGCCGCATTGCCACAGAATTCGCCGCCCATCATGTCCAGCCGGGGCAACGGCCCCTCCAGAGACACAAAGCCCACTTGTTCTGCCCCAAGATGCAGCGTGTCCATCAACCTTGCGGCCAGGACCGGATGCTCGGCCACGGGCAGGTCCTGGGCATCCATGATCAGGATCGTGGTGTTGCCGCCCGGGGACAGCTTGTAGAAGCGATGGGGTTGCGCGCTCATGCCTTCTCTCGGGAAAACCATTCGGGGTGTACGGCCATGAAGCGGCTGGAGTGCTCATAATCCTCAAGGGTGTGCGGCTCCAGGGTCATGGTCGGTGTCAGGCCGTGCCGGGCCAGGGCCGCGAACAGTTCAGCAAAGGGGATGGCCCCCTGGCCCAGGCCCAGATGCTGGTCCGCGCTGCCGTCGTTGTCGTGCAGGTGCAGGTGCCCCAGATGCGGACCCAGGGCCGCGACCCAGGCACCCAAATCATGTCGTTCCCAGCCCCGGGCGAAGCTGTGCCAATGCCCCAGGTCCAGACAGACCCCGGCGCGCTGCCTAGGAAGCAGGGAGAGGAGATCACATAAGGGCTGACAAGTCGTCTCGTAGGTGTTTTCCAGATACAGCGGCGGCCCAGCGGGCCGGGATTGCAGCAGCCCGTTCCAGGTGCTGACGGAGGTCTCCAACCAGTCCTGAACCCGGGTGCCATCCATGCCCGGAAGAAAGCAGGCGTGACCCACCATGTGCGCCGCAGCGTATTCGCTCGCCAGGTCCATGGCCCGGGCCAGACGTTCGCGGGTCAGGCCCAGGATGGCGGGGTCGGACGCGCCGGGTCGCAGGTCCATGAACGGCAGATGCACAGCGCAGCACAGCCCGGCCTCGCGCAGACGGCGGGCCGTGCGTCCGTGCCAACGCGGGCTCAATTCATCCAGGGCAAAGGCGTCGATGCCCAACTCCGGATGGATGCCACGCCGGGCAAAGAGCTCGAAATAGGATTCGCCCCGGGCAATGGACACCAAGGGCAGATTCACGAACAGGGGCTGGGGCATGGATCGATCCGGTGTTGGGGTGGCGGCTACTCTGCCGCCAGGGTCATCCGGCTGATGGGCCGAAACGTGGTGGCCTGACGCAGGGTGATGACGGACTCGCTGCCCGGGGCAATGCTCAAGCCCTCGCCCCAGGGCAGGGGGCGGCTCTCGCTGGTGGCCAGGACCTTGTCGCGGGGACCGTTGCTCCACAGCCCGTCCAGGGTGTAGGCCCCCGCAGGCAGGGCAAACCGCCCGTCCTCGTTCCAGGGCACGATGACCAACTCGCCGTCCCCGTTCCTCAGGCGCAGCGCGTCCACGGTACGCGGCACGAAACGCACCTGGAATTGGGCCCGGGCCTCGCCCGGGGTCTCGCGCACCACCCGGCAGCTCCAGGAGGAACCGTCGGCGGCGGATTCGATGTACCGCCCGATGAACACGCCGGGGTCCAGGATGATTTCCTCGCCCGCGTCCTGGCCGTCATTGCGCCGGGGCTGGCTGACATAGCCCTTGAAATTGAGCACCTCTTCGCGCTCGCCGCGGGTGCCCCAGACACCCTCGAGAACCAGCTGGTCACCCTTCACGGCCTCCAGCACCCCGCCCGCGGGGACGAAACGCAGCTTGCCGTTCAGCCAGCAGGCGAACAGCGGCGTCGGCCCCAGCCTGGGGGTTGCGCCCGACAGGGCGGCCTGAGAAGCGTTCTGCCAGGCCACGTTGACCCGCGAGAGCCTGGTGCCGTCGGCCCAGACGTCCAGGCGCTGGAAGCGCGACAGGGCCAGGCGCGGCGTGGACACGAGATTCAGGTCGGGCCGGTCCGAGGCGAACACCGCAGGAACGGGATCGAACACCGATTCCTGCGGCCCGTCCAGGGTCACCTCCACGGTGCCGCCGGATGCCAGGGCCAGGGTCATGTCCTGCCCCGGAACAACGGGCAGGCCATTGATGTGCATACGCGAGGAGGCCTGGGCGTAACGGTCGATCTCCTGCTCCGTGAACTCGGGCAGGCGCAATTCGACCCCGTACTGCTCCAGGGTCAGTTCCGTGGCCCGCAGTTGTTGCAGGACCTTCCAGCCCAATTGGCGGATATTCTTGCTGACCTCGATGGCCAGGGCCGGGATTCCCGCGCTGGACAGGGCATGGAAAGTCAGGGATTTGCGCTGTTCGGGATGCGTGGTGTTGTTGGCGAAGGTGTTGGTGTTGAACAGCTTGAACTGGTAGGCGGGCACGATGGAATGATTCAGCTTGCCCAGCACCGAGGTGGCCACTTCGGCCAGATTGATGCGCCCCTCGAAGATCGGGGTGTCGATGATGATGGATTGGCCGTAACGGCGGGGGTTGCGCAGGTCGTCCACATAGGTGGGGTGGTAGAACCCGCTGCCCTCATGCAGGTGCACGAAGGCGTCGCTGCGCTTCAAGAGAAAACTGATGACCCGCGCCAGGCGATCCTCAAAGAAGGTGTCGTAGTCCTGGTCGAAACGGCGGTTCAAGTCCACGTTGATCTGGCGCTTTGCGGCCAGGACCGTGGGCACGTTGGCCCGGGGGATGACGATCAGATTGCCGCGGCTGACCTCGGCGTGGGTCAGGATCTGCGCGGTGAGATAGCCTGAGACCTCGTCGCCCTGGATGCCGCCCTGGACCATGACCGTGGGGCCGGGTTCCGTGCCCTGGATGAAATGGACGGTGAGGGGATACTGGGTGCCGCTAAAAAACGTATGCTGCCGGGACAAATCCCCGGCAAAGGCTTGCGCGCCGGCCAGGGCCATGACCAGCAGCAGGCTAAGACATAACGTATGACAGCGGGTAGGTTTCACTGAAGATGACCTTGCCTGAAGGATCCTTGATGATGAGGCGCAGGCCGAACACATCCGAGAGGATCACCTTCGAGGGCAGGTTGAAGGTGGTGCTGATCTGCTTGAACCGCTGGATCTGAAAGACCATGTCGTTGAGGTTCAGGGCCAGAGGCCAGTCCTGGCCCTCGTTGGACACGAGTTCCATGTCGGCCCGGCCGGAGATGGTCTCCTCGGTCTGGAGGTTGTTCAGGTTGAATGTCAGCCTGTAGTTCGCACCCGAGGGCTTGATCTGCAGGTTGTCCACCTTGACCTGTTGCAGGTCCACACGCTTGAAAACCGAGGTCAGATTGACCTTGGGCACGGGCTTGGCCATTGGCTTCGCTGCGCCCGGATCGGCAATGACGTTTCCGAACAGGGCCTGCAATTCCTCGGGGTCATTGGACTTCAGGATCTTGTCGATATTCTGGAGACGCTCAAGCTCGATGCGGGCCTCGCGCAGTTCACGCTGGGTATTGGCCAGTTCCTCGGCCAGGCCCCCGCTCTGCCGCCAGTAGGACATCCCGAAATACCCGCCCAGGCAGGCCACGGCCACAAGCAGAATGATCACATACAGGGCCAGCTTCAACCACGCCGGACTCATGCGGAATCGCTTGACCGGGCTGTTGTCCCGCATCATCAGCACGTTGTACTTGGCCTTGGACATCTACATGGCCCTCCACTCTTCGCGAATGATCTTCCAACCTGTGTCGGTGGGCATCAGGACCAACTGCTTGATGCCCTGGTCCGAATAACCCTTGTCCGCACAGTACTGCTGATCAAAGGTCACGCTAATCCCCTCTGGAATCAGGGAGTATCGTTTGTCCTGCCCGAAGGCAACCTTTTCGGGTTTGGCACCCGCCCAGAGTGCAATCTTGTGCTCCTTGATGGAGGTCACGCCCAGGCGATCGCCCTGTTCGGCCCCGTAGGCGTAATAGCTCAGATAGGCATCCAGCTCGGCGTTTTCCCAGGCCTTGCGCCAGGCCTCGATGACCTCGCCCGCCTCTGCCGACATGGCCTGCAGGTAGACGTCGTCCAGGGTGCGCGGGGTCTGGACCCATTCGCGGCCCACGATACGCAGCTTGCCATCCGCCGAGCGCTGCCAATAGAGGCGCTTGATGCCCTCGCTGGCCATGCTGGCAGTCCGGTAATACTGTCTGAAATAGGTGACCAGGTAGTCGGGGCCGGGCACGACGCGCACATCGGAGGTCAGGACGCGGATCCAGCGGTTGTCCTGGAACAGCCGCTTCTTGCGCTCCATGAAGCCCTTGTAGCTGCCCTCATGGGCCTGGTCGTACTTGGGGGCATCATAGAACTCGAAGAACTCATCCGAACGGCGCTGCCAGGCGTCGGCCCAGGACTTGACGCGCTGCACGGCCTCATCCAGTTCGGCCCCCCCGTCGGCAGGCTGGTCGGGGGAGACACCGAAATGCTTGCTGATCACCAGGGGCAGCCCCGGAGTCAAATCCTTGGCCAAGCCGCGCAGGTCAGGGGTGTTCAGGGCCACGCAGCCCTGGGTGTCCCTGGGGGTGAGCTTCTTGCCCCGGCCATGGACCCAGATGCCGTAGCCGGTCTTGCCCTTGATCCTGTCTACGGGATTGGGGAAATTCAGGGGGTAGGCCAGGTCTCCGTAGAGCGTCCAGTCCAGCTTGCGGTGCAGGCGGCCCTGGATGAAGTACACGCCCTCGGGGGTCTTCAGATCGCCTTCATGCAGCTTGTCCCCAGGACGTTGGCCCGTGGCGCAGGGAAAGCTGCCAACGACCCGCAGCGGACTTTTGTGGTCGTAAATGAAAAAGGTCTGGGCATCCTTGTCCACCGCAATAAACTTCTGCGGCAAGAGCGGATGCCCTGCAAAACGTGCCTCCCAACCCGAGGCGGCCAGCGCCTGAGCCGCACACATGACCATCAGGGCCAAGACGGCGAATAGTCGAACGATTCTCACGCCACCCCTACTTGAACTCTTCCCATCCCAGCTCCACCCGGCCTGCGGGCCCGGAAACTACTACTGTCAAGGGGCCTTGGGCCACGCGCTGAAAACTCACACAGTAAAACTTCTGCCAAGGATTGAAATACGGAAAGAACGTCCCCAGCTTGGTCTCGGGCCAGGAACTTTTCTTCAAGCGCCGAATTTCCTGGGGGTATAGCTTGTTTTCCCCCTGGAGTGCAAACACCTTCCACTGCTCGTCCCTGACGGAAAGCCGGCCCACATCCATGCTCGGGCTTTCCAGGGCCAGGATGACCTCACTTGCGGCCTCATGGGCCCGCATCTGGTCGGCCAGGGCCTGGGCGGCCTCGCTGGGCGTCTGGGAGTAGGCCGCGGCGTAGCGGGCAACAAAGGCCTCGCGCCAGTCCAGAGATTTGGCCGTGGCCGTGGCCACGAATCTGAGGTTGACCCCGTCATAGACCGCAGCACTGCGCGTCCACTCCTTGGTGGACAGCACATACGGGTCGTTCAGGTCCGGCCAGAGGATATCCCCGGCAGGACGGTCCGTCAGCTGGCAGGCCGTCATGACCAGCAGCGCCACAATCAAGGCAAGGATTTTACTCAGCTGCCGCATTGAGCAATTCACTCCTGATGAAAATGGACTTCAAGGTATATCCGGCCTCGGCCAGGGCCTCACGTCCGCCTTCCTCCCGGTCGAGCACACTGATGACTCCCGCGATCTCGAGGCCCGCGTCCTTGACGCGCTGGCAGGCCTTGATCAGGGTGCCGCCGGTGGTGACCACGTCCTCGAGCATCACGACCATGTCGCCGGGCTCGAAATTGGCCAGGCCTTCCAGGTACTGGTCAGTGCCATGGCCCTTGGACTGCTTGCGCACGATGAACCCGGGCAGGGGGTATCCTTCCATGTACGAAACCACGGTCACGGCGGAAACCAGCGGGTCCGCACCCAGGGTCATGCCCCCCACGCCGGCGACTATAGCATAATCCCTGACGATTTCCAAAAAAAGACGGCCCAGGAGGTAGGAGCCCTCGGGATGCAGGGCGGTCTGCTTGCAATCGAAGTAGTACTCGCTCTTCTTGCCCGAGGTCAGGGTGAAATCCCCTTCCTTGTAAGACTTCTCGATCAGTATCTTGGCCAGTTTCTTTTTGAGTTCCTGCATTCTAGTCCCCAAAGACCCTGTTGAAAATCATATCTTCCTGACCGAGGTAATAGCCGTAGTCGAAGATTTCATCCAGCTGCTCGGCACTGAGCACGGCAGAAATCTCGGGATCCTTGCGGGCCTCGTCCGGGAACTGCAAGCCCTCGTCCCAGCAGCGCAGAGCCACCCGCTGGACCATCTCGTAGACCTTCTGACGCTCCAGGTCGGTCTGGGCGAGCATCTCCATCAGCACCCGCTGCGAGAAGAACAACCCGAAGGATCCCTTCAGATTGCGCTCGACATTGGCGGGGATGATGCGCATCCGCTTGAGCAGACCGGACAGGCGATTCAGGATGTAATTCATCAGACCCGTGGTATCGGGCATGATCACGCGCTCCACCGAGGAATGGCTGATGTCGCGCTCATGCCACAGGGCCTGGTTCTCCATGGCGGCCAGGGAGTTGGTGCGCACCAGTCGGGACAAGCCGGTCAGGTTCTCGGCGGAGATGGGGTTCTTCTTGTGCGGCATGGCGCTGGAACCCTTCTGGCCTTGGGAGAAGCCCTCTTCCACCTCGCGTACCTCGGTGCGCTGCAGGTGGCGAAGCTCCACGCACAGCCGCTCAACGCCTCCGGCCAGACCGGCCAGGGTGGTGAAGTACGCGGCGTGGCGGTCACGCTGGATGATCTGGGTGGAGATGGGGTCCACTGCCAGGCCCAGGATCTCGCAACTGATGCGCTCCACCTCGGGGTTCAGATGGGCGTAGGTGCCCACGGCCCCGGAAATCTTGCCCACACGCACGCCGTCTGCGGCGCGCAGGAAGCGCTCCTGATGGCGCTTGAATTCGGCATAGTACCCGGCCAGCTTTAGGCCGTAGCTGGTGGGTTCGGCATGGATGCCGTGGGTCCGGCCCATGCACAGCAGGCCCTTGTGCTCGTGGGCCATGTCCTTGAGCGTTCCCAGCACGGTCTCGATGTCGCGCGCCAGGATCGCGCTGGCCCGGGACAGGAGCACACCGTTGGCGGTGTCGCCGATGTCCGAGGAGGTACAGCCCAGATGGATGAAGCGCGAGGACGGGCCGACCTTCTCTTCCACGGCCGTCAAAAAGGCGATGACGTCGTGCTTGGTCTGCTCTTCGATCTCGAGGATGCGCTCAAGATCGAAATCCGCTTTCTCGCGGATGGTCTTCAGGTCCTCGTCCGGAATCACGCCCAGGCGGTTCCAGGCCTCGCAGATGGCTATTTCCACTTCCAGCCAGACCCGGAACTTGTTTTCCAGGGTCCAGAGCTCGCTCATCTCGGGTCGGGTGTAGCGTTCGATCATAGGGAGATCCGTCGGGTGGTTCAGGGTTGACCGGCAGGGCGGACCCAGTCCGGAGATTGCAAAAAAAAAGGCAGCCGCAGCTGCCTGGCGCTGCTACGACTGCGCCGGTGAACTGTCCGCCTTGGGCGCGGCGGTTCTGCCGGAGGCAGGCGGGACGCTCGCTTCGGACTTGGCCCCGGATCCGCCGGAGGCAGGCGAGGCACTGGACTCTGACTTGGCTTCTGACCCGCCGGACGAGCCGTCCGACTTGGTCTCAGCACTGTCCTTGCCGCCAGCGGCATCGGACGAACCCGCGCTTGGCGGTGCACTGCGTCCGTTGGCGTAATCGGTTACATACCAGCCCGTGCCCTTGAGCACAAAAGAGGTATTGGAGATGATGCGCTGGGCCTCATTGCCACACACGGGGCAAGGGACCTCGACCTCATCGTGATTGCGCTGCCACTCCTCGAAGATCTGCTCGCAATCCTTACAGCAATATTCATAAATCGGCATTTGTTCCACCTATCTCCACGGCATTTGCTTCAGGCGAAAACCTAAGCACGCCGCAGCAGGCTGTCAACATGGCGTCGTTAAAGGAAGGACGTGGCGCCGGAACAGCATAATGATCGGGACGCCATCCTGGCCACCCCGGCGCGAATCACCAATCGGAAGCTAAGCCTTCTTGGGAGCGGCCTTGGCTTCCTTGATGCGTTCCTTGATGCGCTCTTTGCGGCGTTTGCGGCGACGATCCAGTTCCTTAGCGCGCTCGTGTCTCTTGTGCCTAGCCATATCTATTTCCTCCAGAGTAAATGTACAAGTCATGTCAAAAGAGGGCGTATATCCATAAAGGATGCACCTTGTAAAGGGACAATGCAACCGCCCGACAGCGGATTCCATGCGGCGGACCCGGGTTCAGACCCGCGCGCCGACATGATTCACCAATGATCCTAGATGCCCAGACCCATACCGGGCTCCATGATCAGACCCGTGAGCGTCGTTTCGTAGCCCCCCAGTTTCTGGATGCGGGCCTTGAAATCCGGGCTGCGGATCAGATCCAGCACGGCCTGGATCTTGGGGTCGTCCAGGAATGCGCTGGGGATGAGCAGGTCGTAACGCTCGCGCGCCAGGGGCGCGAAGTCCAGCTTCAGGGCCTTTGCTGCGGCCATGATGCCCAGCCCGCAGTCCGCCGCACCGGAGAGCACGTTCACGGCCACGGCCATGTGCGTGAACTCCTCCTTGTCGTAGCCCGTGACGTCCTCAGGGCGGAGGCCCGCCTCTTTCAGGTGGTGATCCAGGAGGATGCGCGTACCCGCGCCGCGCTGGCGGTTCAGGAAGCGCACGTCCTGGCGAGCCAGATCCTGGACCCGGGTAATGCCCTTGGGGTTGCCCGGGGCCACGATCAACCCCTGGTGGCGGATGGCGAGGTTGACCAGGGTCAGCGCCATTCCCGGCAGGTATTTATCCGTGAACGGAAAATTATAGTCCTCGGCGTCGGGTTCGAAGAGATGCGTGCCCGCCAGATGGCACGAGCCGTTCTTGACGGCCATCAGCCCGCCCATGCTGCCCACATGGGTTGACGCCAGGCGGATGGGCTCGTCCAGGCCCATCAAGGCGTCGGCCAACAGGTCCAGGGTATTGTCGTGGCTGCCCACGGCCACCAAGATGCTGTCCAGGGCCGAAGCGGGCACCAGCAGTTCAGCGCTCACGGTCTGTCCGGCCTCCACACCCTCGGAATTGGCCGGGATGCGGGTCATGCCCTGGGCGCGGGTCAGGGTGGTGATCATGCCCGCGCCGCGTGCCAGGGGCGTGGCCACGTATTTGCCACCCACCTTGCCGATGGACAGGCGCATGAACTCCTCCATGCCCAGTTTGGACGGCACCCGCCGGGTCAGTTCGGCCTCGATCCGGGGCCGCCTTACGCCAATCTTGCGGGTCATCCAGGCGGCCAGCGGGGCCAGCAGCTCCTCAAAGCAGACCACGGCGCTGACCGGGTATCCGGGCGCGCCCACCATGAGTTTGCCGCCAAACTCGGGCTTGGCCACGGCCAGCAGCGAGGGCTTGCCGGGCATGGCCTTGATGCCGTGCACCAGGACCTGGCCGAAGCGCTCCATGATGGCCCGGGAATAATCCTTGGCCCCCGCGCTGGACCCCGCGCCGATGACCACCACATGGGCGTCGGACTCAAGGGCCTGACGCACGGCGGCCTCCAGGGCCTCGGGCTGGTCAGGTACGGGGGGTACGCGCACAGCCTCGATGCCCCAGGCGCGGGCCAGGGAAATGAAGATCTGCGAATTGCTCTCCACCACCTGCCCCGGTGCGGGCTTGGGCCGGGACGTGAAGTCCAGGACCTCGTCGCCCGTGGGGATGATGTGCAGACGCAGGCGCTCGTAGCAGTCCAATTCCCAAATGCCGGCGGACAACAGCGCGCCCACGTCATAGGCCGAGAGCAGATGGTTCTGCGGAATGAGCAATTCCGTGGCCACGATGTCCTCGCCGATGCGCCGCACGTGCTGCCAGGGGAAGGCCGGGGCCTCGATGCTCACCCGACCCTCGCCACGGGGCACCACGTTCTCGATCATGATCACCGCATCCATACCAGAGGGCAGGGGATTGCCAGTGTTCACGGGAAGGTAGCCCTCGCCCTGGACCAGCTCCAGGGGCCGTTCGTCGCGCGCGCCAAAGGTGGCCTCGGCCCTGACCGCAATGCCGTCCATGGCGGCACTGTGATACGTGGGTGATGACAGTTCGGCATACACTGCGTGTGACGTAACCCGACCGGCGGCCTCGTGCACGGGCACGGACTCGACGCCCACCAGGGCCTCGCGGTCCAGGGCAGAACGCGCCCTGTCCAGGGCCTCGTCGATGGGGATCGTGTCCAGATAGATATTGCGTTTCATGGATGCTCCAATTTCAGGCTAGGGTCGCGGGCTGTCGAAGCCCCGCATTCTCAACAAAAAATGTTATGCTCACTGTGGCAGATTAATCGCCTTAAAACCAGTCAATCAATCATACTTACCTGCTGACTTGATTCGACATCCTCTTCCAAATAAAGCTCAAAAAGGGTCGGGTGCGCGGCGCGAGGAAACGACAGGGCCGATGCTCTTCCCGCTGGGCGTTCAGATGTGGCCAGATGCAAGGCGTAAGAAAAGCTGAAGGTCGCCGCGTATCTAAGATACGCAAGAGTTTCATGCTTTTCGAAACAACGCCGCAGATGACCGCATATCAACGCCCTGCTACCCGAGCAGCCAGACTTGGACCACAGCCCCAGCCTCCAACCCCTCGCTATCCGCAGGAATGCAGACCAGCCCATCGGCCAGGATCATGGTCCGCAAGAGACCGGACTTGCCCAGCACGGGATGCGCCTGATCGGCTTCCAGCCTTACGCGCACATAGTCTTCACGTCCGGGCTTGGAGTGCAGATTGCGCGCCAGACGGGTGGCAATCGTGCGCCTGCGGGCCGGGGAAAAGGCCTGGGGTTCACCCTGCACGTGACGCAGAAACGGACAGCCGAAGACCAGCATCACCACCTGGGCGGAAGTGACCTGTCCGGGCAGGCCCCACACGGCCTTGGCGCCCACGCGCGCCAGGATGGTGGGCTTGCCGGGAGACACGGCCACGCCATGGGCCAGGACCTCGGAATCTGGCAGGGCCTGGATGGCGGTCTGGGTCAGATCGCGCAGGCCCACGGACGAACCTCCCGAGATGAAGACAACATCATTCTCGTCCACAGCCTGGGCTACGGCGACAATGAGTTCCTCTTCTCGATCGGGTATCAGACCATACAGGCTGGGCGTTCCGCCCGCAGCATTGATAAGTGCTGCCAGGGCGTGGGAATTCACGTCGCGCACCTGGCCGGGGCGCGGGGTCTCGGTCACGGGCACCAGTTCGTCGCCGGTGGAGATGATCCCGCAGCGCGGGCGGCAGTAGACGGCAATCTCGGCAAAACCCAAGGCGGCCAGCAGGCCGATCTCCTGGGGCCGCAGCACGGTGCCTGCGGGCAGCGCGGTCGTGCCGGCCACGGCGTCCTCGCCGCGCAGCATGACATTGTCGCCCGGGGCCGAGGATTTGCGGATCTCGATAGTGCCCGCGCCCAGGTCTCCGGTGTGCTCGACCATGACCACGGCGTCCGCGCCCAGGGGCAGGGTCCCGCCCGTGACGATGCCCACGCACTGGCCCGGCTCCAGAACCAGATCCACAGGCTCGTCGATGCTCAGATCGCCCACCTTGTCCAGGTACGCGGGGTTGGCCTCGCTGGCACCGAAGGCATCGCGGGCGCTCACGGCAAAGCCGTCCATGCAGGAGCGGTTGACCAGGGGCAGGTCGTGCGGGGCTACTGCGTCAGCGGCCAGAACGCGCCCATGGGCCAACGCCAGGGCGACCGTCTCGACCTCAAGGACAGGGAAATCTTGGAGCAGTCCGACAAACTCGGCCGGGCTTTTTACCTGGAAAAATCCGCCTTTCACATAACCTCCTCAAACTATGGGGAAAGCACTCGCCGCTCAGAGCATCTGTAAAATAATCCAAATCTCAGCAGGCCACAGCAAAGACGCTATAGGCTGTTCAAAAAGGGTCGGATGCAAGGCGCAAAAACAATTTGAAATCGAAGCGTATCCAGACATACGTGAGTTTTCAAATTGTTTGCAGCAACGAAACAGACGGCGGTTTTTCAGCAGCCTACACAAGACTGGAATGTAGTCCATGCCCCCCAAAAAGGAAACGCCACGGAACTTGCGCACATTCACGCACAAAGACTGCCTATCAACCCAGAGAGTGTAAGGATTTCGGGGATCAGGAGATGACCAGCCAACGCAGGGTCCCGGGCGCAGGCGCGGGCAGGCTGGTCAGGTCACCCGGGGCAATCTCGCGGCCATCCAGGGTTGCCCTGGCCACAGGCTCCCAAAACCCGGGCGCCGGGTCGGCGCAGACCCGCTGCCAGGCACGTTGGTCCAAGCCCACACCCAGGGCCAGAAACTCGGGTGCGGCCTCCTTGGCGATGAAATTGAAAAGCCAGACGCTGATCAGGCCCGCGCCCTCATCGCAATCCCCGCCGCAGTGGAAGGTGATGCCCTCGCGGTAGACCGCGATGGGGTTGTTGCGGCCCATGGTGATACCCGCCACCCCGGGCATGGCCCCGGACAGGGACAGTTCGTTGCCGCAGGCCACGGGGGCGGCGTCGATATCGTCCACGGGTTTGCCATCCAGAAAAATGGCCTTGATGCGCTCTTCCAAATAGGCGTTGTCCAGGCCGACATACTCCGTGAGCATATCCCGCAGGCTCATGACACCGGGGATGCGCAGCAGAAACCCGTCGTGCAGGGCCAAGGCCCAGGCACGGGCGAACCCGTCGGACATTCCGGTCCTGGCCACCAGAGCCAGGGCTTCCTCTCGGGTATATTTTCCAGACTTCTTGCGGTCCATCGATAACCTCATGCTGTCGGCCTTGGTCATTTATGGTCTGTTTCGGTCAACTCAGACTGTCTGTGTGATATGTCAAACGCGAAGTGACCCCCGACAACATCTTCCAACTATCTTGCTTTCTTTGACATTCATTGACCTTGGGCCTAGATGCTAAGGTGTTGTAGGAGTGTGTGCAATCACCAATTTAGATACTTCCATAGGAGGCTTCACTATGAGCAAGCTGCTTCGCATCAACACCCGCAAGCGGACTTTCACCTTTGAGGAGATGGGCGAGTATGCAGGCCTTGGAGGCCGTGCCCTGACTTCGCGCATCGTCAACAAGGAAGTCCCTGCCGACTGTCATGCCCTTTCCAAATACAACAAGCTGATCATCGCCCCGGGCATCCTGACGGGCACCACCGCCGCCAACTCCGGTCGCATCTCCGTGGGCGCCAAGAGCCCGCTGACCGGCGGCATCAAGGAATCCAACTCCGGCGGCGTGGTCTCCCAGAAGCTGGCCAAGCTGGGCATCGGCGGAATCATCCTGGAGGGCAAGCCCGAGGCTGACGCCCCGTTCATGATCATCAAGCTCGACAAGGACGGCGTGACCATCGAAGACGCCCCCGGCGATGTCCTCACCGACAACTACGCCTACGCCAAGATCCTGGACGAGAAATTCGGCGGCAAGGCCTGTGTGGCCCTGACCGGACCGGCCGGCTGCCAGGGCCTGAAGGCCTCGACCATCCAGTTCACCGACCCCGACGGCCGTCCGGCCCGTTCCGCGGGACGCGGTGGCCTGGGCGCGGTCATGGGCTCCAAGAAGGTCAAGGCCCTGATCGTGGACGACAAGGGCGCTGCCGGCATCGAATACGCCGACAAGGAGGCCTTCAAGGTTGCCGGCAAGAAGTGGATCGACATCCTAAAGAACCACCCCGTGACCTCCCAGGGTCTGCCCGCATACGGCACCGCCATCCTGGTGAACATCATCAACGAGGCCGGCGCCCTGCCCACCAAGAACTTCCGCGAAGGCCGCTATGAGTTTGCCAACGACGTCTCGGGCGAGACCATGGCCGCGACCATCGAGAAACGCGGCGGCAAGACCAAGGAAGGCTGCCACGCCGGCTGCGTCATCCAGTGCTCGCAATGCTACAACAACGCCAAGGGCGAGTACGTGACCTCCGGGTTCGAGTACGAGACCCTGTGGGCCTTCGGCCCCAACTGCCTGGTCCACGACCTGGACCTGATCGCCGAAATGGACCGCACCTGTGACGAGAAGGGCATCGACACCATCGAGATGGGCAACACCATGGCCATGGCCATGGAAGGCGGCCTGCTCGAATGGGGCGACGGCCCCGGCGCCCTGGCCCTGCTGAAGAAGGTCGGCACCAAGGACCCCCTGGGCCGCATGATCGGCAACGGCGCGGTCTTCACCGCCGACGCCTATGGCGTGGACCGCGTACCCGTGGTCAAGAACCAGTCCATGCCCGCCTATGACCCGCGTGCGGTCAAGGGCGTTGGCGTGACCTACGCCACCACCACCCAGGGCGCGGACCACACCGCAGGCTACGCGGTCTGCCAGAACGTGCTCAAGGTCGGCGGCGATGTTGACTCCCACGGCAAGGCGGGTCAGGTCGAGGTCTCCAAGGGCCTGCAGATCGCCACGGCCGCCGTGGACTCCGCCGGTCTGTGCCTGTTCGTGGCCTTCGCGGTCCTGGACAGCGCCGATGCCCTGGACGTGGTGGCCGACATGCTCACCGCCCGCTTCGGCCAGAAGTTCACCGTGGCCGACATCCTGGGCCTGGGCGAGTCCGTGCTGCGCGACGAGCAGGACTTCAACGAGCGCGCCGGATTCACCAAAAAAGACGACCAACTGCCCCGCTGGTTCAAGGAGCAGCTGCCCCCGCACAACGTCACCTGGGACTTCACCGAGGACGAACTGCAGGGCGCCAAGGTCTAGGGTTTCCGGTCCAGGCTTCTGGCTCGGGCCTCCGGCCCAGACACCACAGCTTCGACACAATGCCGCCCGGTCTCCGCAAGGAGGCCGGGCTTTTTTTGGGTCTGACTCAAAGCATAAACAAGGGAAGAACTCGTCCGCTGAACAGCCTACCAGCCCTTGCCAGCACTCAATCCAGGCCCACGCTTTTGAGCCACTCGCGCATGGCCTTGTGGTGCGAGCCGGGCCAGTAGATACGCCCGCAGGCCCGGCAGCGGTGGAACTCATCGTGGTATTTTTTGGTCAACGGCTCCAGGCGGTGCAGGATCTCGGCCTTGGACACGGGTTCCAGCAGCTGATTGCAGCGCAGGCAGCGCACAAAGGGTTTGAACGACCCCGTGAGTCCGAAGTGCCCCAGGACCTCCAAGAGCTGCCCGGTGGGCTCATGGGCCCGCACCAGACGGCCATGGCTGACCGTGGCGCGTTTGAGCAGGGCCTTGTCCCGCGTGAGCACGATGCGGCCCTCGGACTGGGCCATGTCCGCCAGCGTGGCGTCGTCCCAGGTGCGGTCATAGGCTGCGTCCAGCCCCAGCAGCCGCAGCAGGGTCGCCAGCTTGCCCACACAGACATCCACTACGAAGCGCACCTCGGGCAGGGGCACGGGCCGCAGCCGGTGCACGCGGGTCACGTCCAGGGGCGGAGCCACGGGATGGACCTCGATCCGCTGGCCCGACGCCAGGCGCTGGTCAAAGCCCACGTCCTCGTCCGCCTCCCTGTTCTCTCCCCAACTCGACAGCACGATGCGCCCGACCTCGGTATGCGGCACGCCCAGCGCCTCGATGACATCCTTCAAGGACGCCTCGCGACCCACGGGATAGGCCACCACTCCACTGCGGCGCACCTCGCGCACCCCGTCGCTCCCGGGCGTGGGCGCAAGCTCGCCCGGGGTGAGCAGCGGCTTCAACTCGCCGTAAAACTGAAAGATGGCTGGTTCGTCGTTGTTCATGGCTGGTCACAAAGCCCTTTTCAAAAGGTGCCAAATCCGGGAGACTCCTTGCATGAATCTCTACCTGATCATCATCCTCGGGTCCATGCTGGCGGCCTTTGCCCTGACCTTTGCGGTCAACCTGCTCAACCTGCGCGCCCTGGACCCGGCCCTGCCCGAGGAGTTCCGCGACGTGTTCGACGCGGACGAGTACGCCCGCTCCCAGGCCTACACCCGCGCCGGAGCCCGCCTGGACCTCGTGGAAGAGACACTGACCATCGTCCTCGTGCCCGCGTTCATCCTGCTGGGCGGGTTCAATGCCCTGGACCAGTTGGCACGCTCCCTGGAGCTGGGCAGCATCGCCACGGGCCTGGCCTTCTTCGGACTGCTGTTCGTGCTCAACGATCTGCTGGCCCTGCCGCTGGCCCTGTACCGGACCTTCGTGCTGGAGGAGCGTTTCGGCTTCAACCGCACCAACGCGGCCACCTTCGCGCTGGACAAGCTCAAGGGCTGGGCGTTGACCGTGGCCATCGGCGGGCCCTTGGCGGCCATGGTGCTGTGGTTCTTCCAGGCCACGGGGCCTCTGGGCTGGCTCTGGGCCTGGTTGGGGGTGACGATGGTGATGCTAGGCCTGCAATACCTCGCGCCCGCAGTGATCCTGCCGCTGTTCAACAAGTTCACGCCCCTGCCCGAGGGCGAGTTGAAGCACGCCATCGAGGATCTGGCAACGCGCACGGGGTTCATCCTCTCCGGGCTGTTCGTGATGGACGGCTCCAAGCGCTCGGCCAAGTCCAACGCTTTTTTCACTGGTTTCGGCAAGAAAAAGCGCATCGCCCTGTTCGACACGCTGATCAATCAGATGACCACACCCCAGATCGTTGGCGTGGTGGCCCACGAGGTGGGACACAACAAGCGCGGGCATATCCTGCGCATGACGGCCCTGGGCATCGCCAAGATGGGACTCATCCTGTTCCTGATGTCGCTGTTCCTGGACAATGCGGAACTGGCCGCGGCCTTTGGCATGGAGCAGGTCTCCATTCACGCGGGGCTGATCTTCTTCATGCTGCTGTACATGCCCGTGGCGTTGATGCTGGGCATGGGGGCGCAGATGCTCTCGCGCCGCCACGAGTTCGAGGCCGACGCCTTCGCCGCCGAGGCCACGGGCGACCCCGAGCCACTCATCTCGGCCTTGAAGACCCTGAGTGTGGCCAACCTCTCCAACCTGACCCCGCATCCCGCCTATGTCTTTGTGCACTATTCCCACCCGCCGGTGTTGGCACGGATCAAGGCCCTGCAAGGGCTGAAAGGCAATAAGTGACACCCGGGAGCCGCCTCTCCGAGGGCAAGACTCAGCGACAGCCGGTAACGAGATTACGCTGCCCGCAAGGGGCAGGTGGCCGCAACGGACCTCCCGATGGCAATCCTGTTTAGAGGGGAGGAATTTTGAGAGGGAGCAGGTCCACCTCTCGCCTTCGGACAGTGCTTCCGCCCACAGGGGCCAAGCGCTTTGATGCGCAAGATCGGCGTGTTGCGCCCCTGGCGTTGATCCCGCACAGCCTTTCTGGTAGGCAAGCCTCTACCTGAAAACTTTTCATGGAAAGAGGGGGATCAATCCATGTCGCGTTCTTCCCCGGCGCCGTTGTGCGCCCTGCTCCTTGCCGCCTGCCTGCTCACGGCCTGTGATTCAGCCCCGGAGCAGGTGCAGCAACCCAGCCAACAGCCCAGGGCTTCGGCAACACAACGTCAGATCGTACCCGACAAGAAAACTTCTTCGCGCGAACTCAATCTGCTCCTCCTCCAGAACATCCTCACTGAGTATCGCAATAGTCATACATATACGAAAAAGGATTTGTATATCTGTGGCGACATGGCCATGGACGTCTGGAATATCTTGACCACCAAGGGTTTCAAGGCCAAGATCGCCGAAGGGAATAACGAAAAGGATATCCTCAAGACCTTTAAAACCTTCAAAACGGGGGTCACCCATGTCTGGGTCATGGCCCAACTTGGCCCCAATGACTGGATCGCCCTGGAATGCACGGGGGGATTCATGGTGTCCAAAGCGGAGAATCCTTTCTACTACACCAGTGCCATCTTTTTTTCTGGACCCGCAGAATACAAGCCATATTTGTCTGACAAAAAAATGTACAACACAGCTCTCGAGGAATACAACGTTCTTACCAATGGATGGAACAAGCTTATCGCTGGCAAGTCTTACAAGCGAGACTCAAATACGGCAGAACAAATCAACTACATCAAGGCTACGAAAGACTCCAAAAGTCGGGATTTAAAGAACTACGACCAGAAGTTGAAGCTTGTGATTCTGACCCATCGCAAACTATAAATATCACCCTCTGCTTCGCAGACCACGCCGTCTCCCCGCAGCCCCCCCCCCGCAAGTGACGGAGCATGGGCCTTACGGATGATGTCGCTTGTGAATCGCCCTCGGCGGATCAGCGGCAACACCTCCAGGGCTGTAGGAATCCCTTCCGCTAGTCGCCTTCCACGGGACCAAAGGCGTGCGGAAGGTCGCTTGGCTCCCTTTCCCCCCGGAACCTCCCCTGGACACCTCTCTCCCAAAAATAGTTACTGAATCGGCCTAGCAACCGCTACCAGACATTGCTTTTTCCCCAGCAATGAGCAGGATAGTGTTGAGGGCAGCTGCCGGGGCTGGCCGATTCCAACGACAAATACATGGTGGGTCCAAATGACTGAGCGCAACGAGCAACAATCAAACACAAACCCTCAGCGCGAACCGCTGCAAAGGTTAGGCTGGAATGCAACCTTTGCTCAGCATCTGGCCGCAATGAAAGAGGTGAAAGGCCGTGTTGCACGCGTGCTCAGTGTTCGACGTAAATCATTTCTTGTTGGTGACGGTGAAAATGAATGGAGCTGCACGGTTGCGGGCAGATTCAAACAGAAGGGTGAGAAAGTTTTTCCGGTCACCGGTGATTGGGTACTGATCGACGATACGGTTATTAACGAGGTTCTCCCCAGAAAGAACACCCTGTCTCGAGGTGCTGCCGGGACACATGGTCGTCAGACGGGGAGACCTGCACGAGAGCAAGCCATTGCAGCCAACATCGATACCGTCTTTATTGTTTGTGGACTGGATCGTGATTTCAATATCAACCGTATCGAACGGACTCTGACACTGGTATTCAACTGCGACCTTCTGCCTGTAATCGTTTTGACCAAGGCCGATTTGCATGAAAGCCCAGAATCGTTCTCCTCAGAGGTCAAAAACATCGCTTTCGACGTGCCCGTCGTGCTGTCGTCGATGCATGACGACAGGGGCTTGAATGAATTGGAAAGCTACCTTGGCAGCGGACAAACCATTGCCATGTTTGGCTCCTCCGGTGTGGGGAAATCCACGTTGGCGAACAGACTCTACGGCAGTGACATCCAAGCGACCCAGGCAGTGAGCATTTCCGAGGACAAAGGCCGTCATACCACGACAAAAAGAGAACTGATCCACATGCCACAGGGTGGGATGCTCATGGATAGTCCCGGCATTCGTGAGGTCAGTTTTTTTGAAGCCGGAACCGGAGTCGAAAACGCATTTCCCGACATTGTGGCCCTTGCAGAACTCTGCCGATTTTCTGATTGTAAACATACGCATGAGCCGGGCTGCGCTGTTATTTCAGCCCTTGCATCAGGAAAACTCAAGAGGGACAGGTTTGAAAGCTACCACACGATGAAGAGCGAGATGGAGTCCCTTTCAAAACGCTAGGACAATACCCTGCTTCCAGTTGAAACGGCCTATCAGGCCATACCAGCCCGTGGATTCCCATCGGTGATGCTTCCCAAAAGACTCGCTTGTCGCCATGGCAGACCGCTCTCTTCGGGCGGTCACGGTCCGCCCGGATCGCGGCCCGATGCCCCGAGGCAGGGTGTAGGATTGAGAGAACCGATAGGGGCTTGGAGAATTAAATGGAAGATCAGAGCAACAGGGGGAAGAGAGGAAACGGGGCTGAACCGCGCGATTGCTGCGGGGCGGCAGTGCCTGCCCCTTGAATCGCGAATGTTCAGACAAAGATATGTAAAACCAGTGGGGTGATACACCCTGCGGCTTCTGAACCGACTCAATTCTTCGACGGGCGTTCAAAAACTGCTCAGTTATCTCAAATCAAAGCAGATCACCCAAGAGCCATTTACCGACTCAACCCCTCAAATGGATACTCTTTCCCAGGATCGTTCAGAATCCTTAGTTGGAAGACAAGAGAGGTCAGCTTTAGGGCTTCTTGCGTTCCCAAACCGCGTAGGCTAGGCGCGAAAGTCGCTCAAGGCCGAGGGATAGTCAGACCTATCCGAGGGTTTGAGCGACTTGAAGCAACACAGCATACGCGGGAATGGGGGCGCAAGAAGCTACCAAGAGACAGGTAACCGGACTACATTTTTGGCCTTGTTCGTAAACAGCAGATAGCCATTCTCCCGCCCATACAGGAACAGATCACGGGTCACGGCCACGTCCTGCTTGCAGTAGGTGATGATCTCGTCGATGCGCCCTTCCTTCCACCACTCAAGGGCCTGCAAGCCGTCCGCGGACTTCTGCGCCCCCAGGGTGGCCTGGGCCAGATGATCCAGGGACAGGCGGTAGCCCAGGCGCTCATGCACACGCTCCAAGAGATCCAGGGTGGGCAGGGTCCTGAAATCAAAGCGCGAATAGCCCTTCAGTACGGTGTAGTCGAAGCGCTTGATGTTGAAGCCCACCACCAGGGGCAGGGCCTGCAAATCCTCGATGAGCTCGGGCAGTTCCTCCTCCAGATAGGCCCGGGTCTGGCCCGTGTCCGAGTCGAACAGGCAGGCGCAGGACACCCCCATCTTGTCGGCCTTATGCCAGCCGCCCACCTCGGCGGCCGAGCGCCGCGTCTCCAGGTCGAACACCCCGTAACGCCCGTTGTCCATGGCCTTCATGACATCCTCCTGCCCTTGCTGCGCTCCCTGTCCCGGCTCATCCAGGCCCCGGGGCGCGGCCTCTGCCGGACCTTGGGCCGACACCTCGATACGATTAGTATTACCATTTGTATTACCGTCGGCCTGGATGGCCGCTGCCAACCGCTGTTCCCCATCCACGGCGGCCCGCTGCAACTGCCCGTGGCCCGGGGCGGAGGCGGGCTGATCCTGCCTGCCCCCCAGGGGCTGCACAGGACCCAGCAGGGCCTCGGCGTCGATCACTGGCGCAGGCGCAGCCTGAATGACCTCCAACAGGAAACGCGCTGCGGCCTTGTCGATGGGCCGGTTGCCCGAGCCGCATTTGGGCGAATGCACGCACGACGGGCAGCCCAGCTCGCAGGCACAGCCCGCGATGACCCCCAGGGTACGCTCCAGGAGTTCCTCGGCCTGTTCAAAGGCCTGGAACGCCAGACCCACCCCGCCGGGCACCCCATCGTAGACGAAGACCGCCGCCGCGCCCACCTGGGGGTGGAACGGCGTGGAAATGCCACCCAGGTCGTTGCGGTCGGTCATCACCAACAACGGCAGGATGCCGATGGCCGCATGCTCCAGGGCATGGATGCCGCCCATGAAATGCAAAAAATCGTCCTCGGCCCGGCGCTGCACCCCGCGCGGGATCTCCAGCCACAGGCCTTCGGTCTCAAAGGTCAGCGGTGGCAGGTCCAGGGGTACCAGGGTCAGCAACTGGCCGCCGCGGGTGCGGCGCTTGTCATAGCCCGTGACCCGTTCGGTGACCTTGAGTCGGCCCTTGAAGACGCGCATCCCCCAGGCCGCCCGTACCCCGTCGATGGACAGGATCTCCGTGGTCTTTTCGGTGCGCACCCGGGTGTAATAGTCCACCCTGGCCGGCACCACGCGCACCGTGCGCCCGTCCAGGTCCAGCTCGTCCACCACGAAGGTCTTGCCCAGATGCAGATACACGGCCCCGGGATGGGTCTCCTTGTAGGCCCGCTGCTCATCCATCTGGCCCACGCTGAGCTCCTTGCCCGCGTCGCCTTCGCCGCCCCCCTCATCGTCGGCGTCGCGCCGCCCCACGCGGGTCACGATCTGGAACTGGCCGCCAGAGCCGCGCAGGTCCACCTCGAAATGCGGGCGCTTGCGGTGGGAGTGGATGGTCTCCCCATCCGCCGCCAGCAGCAGCTTGCCCCGCTCCAGCAGATCCTGGAGCACAGGCCGCACTCCAGCCTCCAAAAGCCACGGCTCGTCTGGCCTCATAGCCAGTTCAGCCGCCGCGCAGACCAGATGTTTTTCCACGATCTTGGGGTTGTAGGGATTGAGCACCGCCCGCTCGGGAGGCCGAGCGAAAAAGTCACGCGGGTTGCGCATGAAATACTGGTCCAGCTGGTCCTCGCCCGCGATCAGCGCCACGGCCGACTCCTGCTGGGCGCGGCCCACGCGCCCGCCGCGCTGCAGGGTCTGCATGATGGTCCCAGGGTAGCCCACCAGGATGCACAGATCCAGGCTGCCGATGTCGATACCCAGTTCCAGGGCGCTGGTGGTGATCACAGCCAAGAGCTCACCGCTGGCCATGCGCGCCTCGATGTCGCGACGCTCCTCGGGCAGGAACCCGGCGCGATAGGCGCTGATCTTGCCCTTGTACTTGCCCGCGCGCTCCGAGGCCCACAGGGCTATCAGCTCGGTCATCTTGCGCGAGCCGGTGTAGACGATGGTCCGCATCCCGCGCGACAGCGCGGCCTTGAGCATCAGGATTGCCACCTGCGACGGGCTGTCGGCCATGGTCCGGGCCGGATTCAGGAACAGGAAATGCCGTTTGCCCTGGGGCGCACCGCTCTCGGTGACGCCCGTCACCTCCAGGCCGGTGAGCTGCGTGGTCAGCTCGCGGGGGTTGCCCACCGTGGCCGAGAGGAAGGCAAAGGCCGGATTCGCGCCGTAGCGACGGCAGACCCGCGTGAGTCTGCGGAAGACCTGGGCCATGTGCGAACCCAGCACCCCGCGGTAGGTATGCACCTCGTCCACCACGATATGCGTCAGCCCCGCGAAGAACGCCGCCCAGTTCTCGTGGTAGGGCAACAGCGCCAGATGCAGCATCTCCGGGTTGGTCAAGAGCACATTGGGCGGGGTCTCGCGGATCTTCTTGCGGAACCAGGCGCTGGTATCGCCGTCGTAGATGGCCGCCGTGGGCCGGGAGCCCTCGGGCCAGGCCGCCACCAGCTCCTCGAAACCCTTGAGCTGATCCTGGGCCAGGGCCTTCAGGGGAAACAGGTACAGCGCCCGGCTGTCCGGATTGGCCAGGACCTGCTCGATGACCGGCAGGTTGTAGATCAGAGTCTTGCCGCTGGCCGTGGGCGTGGCCGCCACCACGCTGTGGCCGCTGCGCAGCACGTCCATGGCCCGGGCCTGATGCGCATACAACTTGTCGATGCCGCGCTCGTGCAGCACGCGCTCCACCGTCACCGGCCAGGGCCTGCGGCACTCGCCATACTCGGCCTCGCGCGCGGGCAGGACCTCGTGGTGGGCCACCAGGTGCCCCAGGCGTTCCGACGCCTCAAGCGCCTCGATGTATTCGTGGATGTCGGCCATGGAACCTGTTGGCAGGGAAGGAGAAAGAGTTTCCGGGGAAGGGGCCTTTTTGAGGAAAAGGCCCCTTCCCCGGACCCCATCCCCAAAACCTTTTTCTTATGCGAATCGTGACGCTCAACGCCTTAGCTGGTCTGGGTTGATAGGCGGTTTGGCGTTGGCGAAAAACACCCTCTCATCCAGATTTTTCAACGCTCCGCCAAAACCGTATCAAATTCAGGCGGATCGATGATGTTCTTCTTGACCGCACACAAATCCATCGCCCTGAGGATCGCCCCCTTGTACTTCTCGGGGAAGCCGTCCGGCAGCGTCAGCTCCAGGGTCATCCTGTCCATGTGGAACGGCTTGTCCGTAAACTCGCACAACGCGCGCAGCTTCATGCCCTGGATGGCGATGTCGCGGTTCTCGCAGAAACGCACGGCATACACCCCGGCACAGGTCGCCACCGAGGCCATGAGCAAGCCGAACGGCGAGGGGCCGCTGTCCTGCCCGCCCTCGTCCGTGGACTGGTCCGTGCGGACGGTGTGCTTGCCGATGTGGGCCTCGATGGCCACCCCGCCCGCAAAACTCACGTCAAAGGTTTTGATGCTGGACATGGGTTCCCTATTTCTTCCTGACCTTGGGGGTGCTTGAGACGGACTTGCCGGCCGTCCTGCGCTGCACGGATTTCACGGCACTCTTGCGGGCCCTGGTGGTCGTGGTGGCCGCCATCGCATCGAAGGCATCCTCGCCCATTTCATCGTCGCCCGTGGCGCCACCCTGGGCCGGGGGAGAAGGGATTTGTTCACTCACGGTCTGCTGCACCCCGCCATGCACCAGCTGACAGACCTCGGCCAAGGCCCGCAGCGGGTCCTTGTGTTGGAAGATGGGGCGGCCCATGGCCACTCCCGAAGCACCGGCCTCCAGGGCCTCGCTGATCATTGCCTTGGTGGCCTTCCAACTCGTCTGAACGGGTCCTCCGGCGATGAGCACGGGCACCGGGCAGCAGGCCACGCCCAGGGCGAAGCTGCGCTGGTCCCCGGAATAGGGCACGCAAACCACGTCCGCGCCCAACTCGCCGCCCAGGCGGATGCAATGCGTGATCAACGACGGGTCCAACTCGTTCACGATCTGACCGCCGCGCGCATAGATCACGGCCATCACCGGGATGCCCAGACCATGGGCCTCGTCGGTGACCATCCCGAAATCCTGCAACATCCGGTCTTCCAGATCGTTGCCGATGTTCAGGTGCACGGACAACGCATCCGCGCCCAGGCGCAGGGCTTCGGTCACCGAGCAGACGATGCTCTGGTTGTAGGTCGGCAGTCCATGCTTGGTGCCGGCGGAGAGGTGCACGAAGACGTTGGTGTTCAGACTGAGATTGCCCACCGACGCCCGGGCCAGGCCCTTGTTGAGCATCACACCCTGCACGGGCAGGTGCTTCATGCCCTCCATCAGCAACGGGATCTCGGCCAACCCGGGGATCAAACCCTCGCTGGCTCCGTGGTCCAGCGCCAGGATCACGGATTTGGCGCTTTGCGGATGAAACAGACGGCCGAGTCGCCGCATGGTACCTATCATGATAATTCCTTTGTTAGTAATGGGCTTATAAACAACGGTCCCGCATTTCTTGCCGACCTCCCTGGGAGATGGGTGCGCGTGTCGGGTTCCAAGCCTCAGTTCAACCGAAAAGCCGAGGCAGGTCAACCGGGGGCTACACATGGCGTGTTGCCTTGGCTGGGGAGATGCCCTAGTGTCCCCGGTTCGTTCCAAGCGCTCCAACCACGAGAAACAGCCATGTTCATCGTCATCCTGACCTACAAGGTCCCCCTGGAAACCGTGGATCAACACCTGCCCGAGCATCTTGACTTTCTGAAGCGGCACTATGAGTTGGGCACGTTCCTGGCCTCGGGCCCCCGCGAGCCACGCAGCGGAGGCATCCTCCTGGCCCAGGCAGCGAGCCGTGAGGCCCTGCTGGAACAGTTGGCTTTGGACCCGTTTTCCAGGCATAATCTGGCTGATTATGAAATCATTGAATTCATCCCCCGCATGACCTGCCCGGAGTTGGCGTTCCTCAACGCCTCCTAACGCAGTAGAGAAGAGGCCACAGCAACCATGGATATCCAAAAGACAGGCAAGATTTTCGTCACCTGCGCCCGCGGGCTGCAGCCCTTCCTGGCCGATGAAATGCGCGCCTTGGGCGTCAAGCCCGAAGCCGAGCAGCCAGGCGGCCTCTTGGCCAACGGCACCCTGGCCGACTGCATGCGCCTGAACCTCTGGCTGCGCACCGGCCATCGGGTGCTCTTCCAGCTGCACCGCTTCCAGGCCACCAATCCCGACGAACTGTACGCAGCGATCCTGCCCCTGCCCTGGGAGGAGATCATCCCCGAGGACGGCTATCTGTCCGTGGAATCCAGCGTGGACAACAAATCCGTACGCGACTCGCGTTTCGCCAACCTGCGCGTCAAGGACGCGGTGGTGGACCGCTTTGCCGAAAAACAAGGCCGTCGCCCGGACTCCGGACCGGACAAGAGCGGGACCATGCTCTTCCTGTACTGGAAGCATCGCGACGCGGTCCTGTACCTGGACACCTCGGGCTCGCCCCTGTCCAACCGCGGCTACCGCCTGCAACCCGGCAAGGCCCCCATGCGCGAGACCCTGGCCGCCGCCTGCCTGCTGGCTTCGCGCTACAACGGCAAGGGCGTGTTGCTGAATCCCCTGTGCGGCTCCGGGACCCTGGCCATCGAAGCCGCGTTGCTGGCCACGGGCACGGCACCAGGGCTGCTGCGCCCGGACTTCGCCTTCAGGCACGTGCTGGGCCATGACGAGGAGGCCTGGAAGGCCTTGCGCAGCGAGGCCCGCTCCAAGATGCGCCAGACCACGGCCAACCCGATCATCGCCTCGGACATCGATCCCGTGGCCGTCACGGCCGCGCGTGAGAACGCCATGGAGGCGGGCATGGAGGAACTCATCGAGTTCCAGGTCTGCGACTTCCGGGACTCGCCGGTGCCCGAACCGGCCAAGCGCCACCTGAACCTGATGATCTGCAACCCGGAATACGGTCAGCGCATGGGCGAAGAGGCCGAGCTGGAAGCCGTATACAAGGCCCTGGGCGACTTCATGAAGCAGCGCTGCGGGGGCTACACGGGCGCGGTGTTCACGGGCAGCAAGCCCTTGTCCAAGCACATCGGTCTGAAGACGTCCAAGCGCATCCCGCTGATGAACGGCCCCATCGAGTGCCGTCTGCTGCTCTACGAGCTCTACGCCGGGACGCGCGAGCAGAAATCACCTGAATCTTCAACTCCATTAAGTTGAACTGATCGATTACCCTATTGATCGATCCCCCTTGCGTAGGCTACAGTCCGCCCGCAAGGGGGATTGCATGTTCAACTATCTGCTCAAGATTCTGATGGTTTTCCTGATCGCAGGATGCCTGGCGGGGCCAGCGCTGGGCGATGACGTGGTCATCGACAACAGCGACGGGCCGGTCAAGATTACGATCCGTAATACGAAATCCCAGGCCCAGTCCGCAAGCTCCTCCCTGAACCACGAAGCCACCATGGAGCTCATCCAGGAAGTGCTGGCCGAGTATTCATCCAAGAACAAGTATTCTAAGCTGACGCAGACCCAGTGCAAACAGATGAGCGAGGCCATCTGGTACCGGCTGCGGGTCAAAGGGCTGGATGTGCGCCTGGCGGGCGGCAACGTGGAGCGCAAGATCACGGGGCTGGGGTTTGAGCACTACGCCAACCTCGCCAACCACGCCTGGGTCATGGCCAAGACCCCGGAGCGGGGCTGGCTGGCCCTGGAATGCACCAGCGGCGGCATCATTTCCCGCGAGGAAAACGAGCTGTATTACACCAGTGCCGTCTTCTTCCGCACCCCGGAAGAGGTCTATCGCTTCGACGGTCGACGCCGCGATGCCCATAACGCCTACGTGAAATTGAACAAGCTGGTGGAACAGTGGAATACGACCTATGCGGGCAAACGTTTGCAGGTCAAGAGCGAACTCTACAACCAAAGGCAGGCCCATCAGGAGTCCATGACCCGGGCCAAGGAAGATTACATCGACATCGTCGATCGCTTAGAGCGGCTGTATAATGGCGCACAGGAGCTGAAGTAGGTAGGCTGGCCGGGAACGCACCCCTGCTTCGTTGCCTCACAAAAGCAAAACCTTCGGTCTGGCCGTTTCTTTCGCGCCTTGGCTGCGCACATCCCCAACCAGCCTACCGATGATTTTTTTTGAACATCATCTCCCTCTTGGTTCTACCCTCTCCGTCCTCTCAAACTCACTCACCATCTCGGGCCACGAGGCTATTCAACATTCTCCGGCCTGTATGGCCTGATAACCGTTTTGCATAGACGACAGGGGGGAGGAAGGAGTCCAGAGGAGATTCCGGGGGCAGAGGGAGCACGGCAACCCTCCACCCACACCTCCTCTGGTCACGGCGAAGACTGACCAATACATGTGTTTTATCCGCGCAGGCGGTCACTGTTGATAGCTCTGTAGCCCCTCTCCTCCCGCTCACCCTATGCCAGGCGCATCCTCGCCCTCATGATCGGGCCATGAGCCACAACAAGGCCGAACCAGGTTCGGTCGCAGGGAGTGGCGAGGCCCGGCAACAAGATTGTCAGCACCACGCCACCAGCAGAGCAAACCCTATGGCCTGTATGGTCTGATAACCGTTCAGCTTTGACTAAAAGGGGGGAGGGTGGAGTCCAGAGGAGGTTCCGGGGGGAAAGAGAGTGTCCGCGACCGTCCCCCCACACCTCCTCTGGTCCCGCTGAAGGCGGACCAATGGAAGCAGCACCAATAAGGACAATCCGCGTAGGTACCAACAATAAAAAGAAAAACCGCCCACGCTCTTTCGCGCAGGCGGCCTCGGATATTCAATGCAAACCGCCGCAGGCGGACCCCAACCCTATTGCCCCGTCAGATTGTACTTCTTCAACTTGTACTGCAATAGCGATTTGGAAACCCCCAACGATTCCGCAGCCTTGACCTTGACGAAATCATTTTTTGCCAGGGCCCGGCGCACCAGGGCGGCCTCGATCTTCTCCAGGGTGTCGGCCAGATTGAGCTTGGCCGGCATCAAATCCACCGCGCTCTTGAACTGGGATTCCTCGTCGCGCACCTCGCCGGGCAGGTCCTCCACGCTGATGGTCTCGCCACCCGTCAAAACCACGCAACGCTCGACCACGTTCTGCAGCTGACGCACGTTGCCGGGCCAATCGTAGGTGGCCAGATAATCCAGCGCCTCGGCGGAGAAACCCGTGATCTTGCTGTCGTTCTCCTTGGCGTACTTGTCCAGGAAATGCACGGCCAGCACGGGGATATCCTCGCGGCGTTCCCTGAGCGGCGGCATGTGGATCTGGACCACATTCAGGCGATAAAACAAATCCTCGCGGAAGGTGCCATTCTCCACGGCCTGCATCAGGTCCGCATTGGTGGCCGCCACAATCCTGATATCCACCTCGATCTCCGTGGACCCACCCACACGCTCGAATCGCCGTTCCTGCAGGACGCGCAGCAGCTTGACCTGCAGGGCCGCGGACAGCTCGCCGATCTCGTCCAGGAACAGGGTCCCGCCGTGGGCCAGTTCAAAGCGACCGCGACGGCTGGCCACGGCCCCGGTGAAGGAACCCTTCTCGTGGCCGAACAGCTCGCTCTCCAGCACACCGGGGTTGAGTGCCATGCAGTTCACGGACACAAAGGGTTCGTCCTTGCGCGGCGAGGCAAAATGGATGGCCCGGGCCACCAGCTCCTTGCCGGTGCCGGATTCGCCCTGGATGAGCACGGTGCTGCGGCTGGGGGCGGCCTTGTCGACCATGGTCAACACCCCGCGCATGGCCTTGGACCTGCCGATGATGTTGTGCAGGCCGTAGCGCTCTTCCAGGGTTTCGCGCAGCAGTCTGTTCTGGCGCTGCATTCGGGCCATCTTGGCGGCCTTGTCCAGAGAGAGCAGCAATTCCTCGTTGGAAAAGGGCTTGGTGATGTAGTCGAAGGCCCCCAGGCGCATGGCCTCCACCGCGGACTCGATGCTGCCGAAAGCGGTCATGATCAGCACCGGGATATGCGGATAGTTACGGTGTACGTGCTCCAGCACTTCCTGACCCGTGAGACCGGGCATCTTCATGTCCGTGACCACGATGTCCACCTCGGACTCCTCCATGTAGGCCAACCCCAGTTCGGGGTCGTGCAGGGCCGTGACGCTGTATCCGGCGTCGCTGAGCAATGCATCCAGGATGAGCAGGTAGTTCTTTTCGTCGTCCAGCACGAGGACATTGCTCGGCATTGGCGCTCCCTATGCTTTTGGAAATCTGACGGTCACTTGTGCGCCGCCTTCGCTTGCATTGGCAAAATCGATCTCGGCCCCATGACTGTCCAGGATGTTGACCGCGATGGCCAGTCCCAGGCCGGTGCCGGTATCCTTGGTGGTGAAGAACGGGTCCGCCAGCTTTTCCATGACCTCGGCGGCAAAGCCCGTGCCCTGGTCGGTGAAGGTCAGGCAGACCTCACGCCGGGTGACCTCGCCCTCGATGCGCAGTTCGCCACCGTCCTGCATGGCCTGCATGGCGTTGACCACGATGTTGTACACGGCCCGGTACAACAGGTCCTTGTCGCCCTTGATCATCATGTTCGCCGGGTACTCGCATTTGAAGCTCACACCCGCCTCCTGGGCCTTCTGGTCCAGGAAGACCCGGGCCTGCTCCAGGACCAGCGACAGGTCCACGGGGTCGCGGCGCGGGGTCTTGGGCCGGGCGTAGTCCAAAAAGTCGTTCACGGTCTGGGACAGGCGCTTGATCTCATCGAACATGATCTGCAGGATCTGTACGCGCGAGGCATTCTCGGCCTTGGCCTTTTTCAGCAGCAACTCGGCGCTGGACTGGATGATGCCCAGGGGGTTGCGGATCTCATGGGCGATGCCCGCCACCACCCGGCCCATGCTGGCCAACTTCTCGGATTGCAGCAGCTCGCGCTCCAGCCCGCGCACCCGGGTCACGCGCTGGGCATTGATGGCGTCGGCCCGGCGGATGAAGACCACCAGCATGAAGAACAGGATCAGCGCCGTACCCGAGGAGATGGCGATGATCACCCACTGGAAATTGACCGCGGCCTTGAAGTCCCCGGTGATGTCCTGGGTGAACTCCAGAATGCCCATGATCTGGGGCCCCGGCCCGCCCTTGAAGAGGCTGCGCTCGGTCTTGAGCGGATAGGTCAAGCGCATGATCACACTTTCGGGCTCCATGTCGAAACGGAACATGGCCCACAAGGGCGAGACCTTGGAGACGATCTCAAAGCTATGCTGCTCGGAGGCCAGGGCGTTGTCCACGGCGCTGCCCGCCAGATCCTCGCGACCAATGAGCTCCTTGTTGGTGGAATAGGCCACGACCTTGGCGATGTCGTAGACCCGAAGCTCCAGCACGTGCTGGCCGTGGATGGTGTCCTTGACCACCGAGTTCATGTGCAGATACTGCTCTTCGTTCTTCAGGCCGACGTAGCCGTAGCGCAGCACCGTGGGCACCGTGAAGCGCTGGAAGATCTGATGGTTCAGATTCTCGGCCAGCAGCTGGGCGAATTCGCGCTGCTTGGCCAGCAGGGTCTCGCGTGCCGTGTTGGCGATCAGCACCGACATCATCAGACTCGTGGCCAGGATCAGCACCAGCGAGCTCCAGGACAGGAACTTCACCAGCTGGAACGGCCGGGCCGGATCGGAAAAAGGCGATACTGACTTCTTCAACATGTGCCTCGCTGGGACCACCCGCCTAGGGCAGGATGACCGCACCCACCTTGTTCAGGGCCGCAATCAGGGTTTCATCATCCAGGGCGTAGGAAAAACGTACGCAGCGGTCGTCGCCGAAGGCCGCCCCGGGCACGGCCGCCACACCCGCCTCTTCCAGAAGCACGGTACACATGGTCGTGGAGTCGGGCATCTTCTCAGTATACAGGGCGCTGACGTCCGGGAAGAGGTAGAACGCTCCGTCGGGCTTGGGACAAATCACCCCCGGCCAGGAAGACACGATCTCAAGGGCCTTGTCCCGGCGGCGCACAAAGGCCTCGTTCATGGTCGCCATGAACTCCCTGGGGCCGTTCAGGGCCGCCAGGGCCGCCTTCTGGGTGATGGAATTGACGTTGGAGGTGCTCTGGCCCTGGATCTTGGTCATGGCCTTGATCAGGTCCGGATGCGCCAGCACGAAGCCCAACCGCCAGCCCGTCATGGCGAAGCTCTTGGACAGGCCGTTGACCACGGCCACGTGTTCGGGGTGCCGCTCCCACAAGGGGGCCAAGGAGACGGGCTCGGCCGGGGCAAAGACCAAGCGGTCATAAATCTCATCGGAGATCACGAAGACATCGCGATCCACGGCCCACTGGGCCAGGGCAAAGAGTTCGGCCTCGGTGTACTGCACGCCCGTGGGGTTGGATGGCGAGTTCAAGAGCAACATCTTCACGTCGGGCGTGTAGGCCGCGTCCAGGTCCCCCACCGTAATCTTGAAGCCCCTGTCCGCCCCGGCGGGCACGATAACCGGCTCGGCGTCGGCCAGGCGGACCATGGCCGGATAACTGACCCAGTACGGACCGGGGATCAGCACCTTGTCGCCGGGATTCAAGAACGCCTGCATGATGTTGTACAGGGCCTGCTTGCCACCGTTGGTGACCATGGTCGCCTCAAGGGAGGCCTTCGTTCCGTAATACGAGTTGAAATAATCAGCCACGGCCTGGCGCAGTTCGGGGATTCCCGGGACCTGGGTGTAGCGCGTGAACCCCTCGTCCAGGGCGGCCTTGGCCGCGTCGCAGATATGCTGCGGGGTGCCGAAGTCCGGCTCGCCCACGGACAGGCTGATGATCTCGCGTCCCTGGGCTCGCAGGTCCATGGCCTTGGCGCTGATGGTCAAGGTCGCCGACGGTTTGATCTTCGACAGTTTGTTGGAAGTTCTCATGTTCCCGCCTGGTAGCAAAACAGGTTCTGTCCATGCGCTATGCGTTGCCTCAAATGCCCCATGTTCCAATTCGTTCGTTCTTAGGGTAAATTGCTGCGAAGGTAAATGGCTGCGGGCCTTGCACCGCGCCCCCGGGCTCCCGCCCTCACATCCACCCGGACTCTCCCCCGTGAGCAACATCCTGCTGCCCTTTGGCGACGGCTGCATCACAGGCCGCTTCATCCGCCGCGTCAAGCGCTTCAGCGTGGAAACCGATGTGGCGGGCGAATCCGTATGGGCTCACACCAACAATTCCGGCTCCATGCTCGGCCTGCTGCGTCCCGGGGCAAAGGCACTGTTGTCCCCGGCTCCGGGTCCCAAGCGCAAGCTGAAATGGACCCTGGAGACCCTGGACCTGGGCGGGGTGACCGTGGGCGTGAACACCCTGACCCCCAACAGACTGCTCAAAGCCGCACACCTGGCCGGGGCCCTGCCCGAGACTCGCGGTTACACCGAGTTCAAGGCCGAGGCCAGCATCGGCAACTCTCGCCTGGACGCGCGACTGGAAGGCCCCCAGGGCACCCTGTATGTGGAGGCCAAGAACGTGACCCTGGTGGAGGACGACATCGCCATCTTCCCCGACGCCGTGACCACGCGCGGCCAGAAGCACCTGCAAGAACTCATCGGGCTGGCGGGCCAGGGCATCCGCGTGGCCTCGTTCTATCTCATCCAGCGCAATGACTGCTCCTGCTTTGGTCCGGCGGACATGGTAGACCCGGACTTCGCGCGGCTGTTCTGGCTGGCCCGTGAAGCAGGCGTGGAGATCTGGCCTTATTTAGCGAGCGTTTCTGACCAGGGCATTGGCCTAGTCAGAAAACTACCTTTGGCCCCCAAGCCTTAGTCTTTGCGGGGGTCAGCCCCCGCACCCCCGGCCAAGGGAATCATTCCCTTGGCAATCCTGACAATGAAGACTTTTTTGCCTGCGGTCCGGGCTTTGCCCTCCCTGCGGCATTCATCAGAGCACCCCAGGCCCCCTTCCACTTCTCAGACTTTCAACCATGCACATCATCGCCCCACTTAATCGGGGCATGATCACGACGAGGACGAATCACGTTCGTCCTCAGGAAGTGACGGGGCCCGGCAGCAAGGCCCTCATCACCCTGCTCCAACCATGACCAACCCCTTACCCCTCGTGGCCTGATAACCTTATCGCATTAGCTCCAGGGGGAGGGAGGAGTCCAGAGGAGGTTCCGGAGGGAAAGGGAGCGTCCGCGACCGTCCCCCCACACCTCCTCTGGTCCCAGCGAAGCTGGACACCTGAACTCAACACCACCCACGCTCATCCGCGCAGGCGGCCATTTCTTCCCCTGCTCCAGCCGAAAGCGTTCGGGGCCACTTCTTTACCTGGTCCCGCCGAGGGCGGACACCTGCAATCAGCGGTAACCAGCCTGATCCGCGCAGGCGGCCCCGACCTCACAAAAAAAGGCGGGGCGCATCAATTGCGCCCCGCCTTTTTGCATCCCTTGCCGCGACAAGGAACCAGCTACAACCCCTGCTGCATCTGCTCAATCTTCCTGTCGGTATTGTACTGGCTCAGGGCATAGACAGACCAAAGCGCAGCCGGAATCCAACCAATGAGTGTGCACTGCAGAAACAGACAAATGATGCCCTGGATGGGCTTACCAATAGTAAAAAACTGCAACCAGGGCAGGAAAATCGCAATAATCAGACGCATGCCTCCTCCTTGTCTGCGGGAATAAGCGCTGACGTTACCAATTCCTCAGAACCATTACAAGTGATCTCGCCAGCGCAGGTGTCCTGCACAAAAAAGCGGGGCCACCTGCGCAGCCCCGCCTAATAGTCTTACTCAGGGCTACCGAAGCTATTGATACAGCTTCAAATTGTCCCCGGGATAGATGCGCGACGAGTCCATGCCGTTCCATTCGCGCAGGCTCTGCTCCGAGACCCTGAAGCGTCTGGCGATGGCGTACAGGGTATCGCCACTGCGCACCCGATAGGTGATGACTTCCTTGGCCTTCTCGGCACGCTCTGCGGTGCGGCGCGTGGCCGATGTCGACTGGTCCGGGATGTACAGGCGCTGCCCGATCTGCAAGGCGGTGCGGCTGGTCAAGCCGTTGGCCTTGGCCAGGGTGCCCACGGTGGTGCCGTAGTGCTTGGCCACGGACCACAAGGAATCACCGCTCTGGACCCTGTAGTTGGAGCGCGACTGCGCCAGCTTGTGCACCTTGCTGTTCGTTGCCTCGGGCTGTGCGGCCTTGGCCGTGGTCTTGGGCACCGAGGCCGTACCGGGAAGATTCAGGGACTGCCCCATACGCAGGCGGGCCTTGCTGGACAGGCCGTTGATTGCCGCCAGTTGGGAGATGCTGATTTTATGGGCCTTGGCGATGGACCACAGGGAGTCGCCGCTGCCGACCTCATATTTTCCCTGGTCATTGACCTTGCCTGCAAGCACATTCCGGGCATTCTTGGAGCGGTTACTGCGCTGAGTCTTGATCCTCTCGGCAGCCAGTCTGGACTCGCCCTTGCCGGGAATCTTCAGAGACTGGCCGGGCCGCAGCAGATTGGAAGAACGGTTGTTGTACTTCTTGAGCACGGCGATGGGGACGCCGTAATGCTGGGAGATTCGATACCAGGAGTCGCCGTTGCGCACCTTGTAGAAGCTGTAATAGGCGGTGTATTCCATGCGCCCTGCGCCGGAGAGATGGGCCTCAGCGACCTCGGCCTTGTCCGTGGGCACATAGACCGTACACGCTTCGTTTGGATGGCTGCCCGGCTCGGCGTAGGCCGGATTGTAATCCTTGAACTCTTCCCAGGTCAGGCCGCAGGCCTTGGCCACCGTCCGCAGGTCCGTGCGCGGCGGCACGCTGACCTCGGCCACGGTGTCGGGCGCACTCCAGTCCAGGGGCTTGAAGCCCAAGGATTCCAGGTTCTGCACGATCTTGATGACCGCCAACAGCTTGGGCACATACTGGCGGGTTTCCTTGGGCAGATAATACAGCCTGCGGCCCCGGCTCCATTTGTTGGTCTGCTTCTGAGACAGTTCGAAGAAATCTTCGCAACCGCTCTTCTTGATGGCACGGCCCACGCGGCCCTCGCCCGCATTGTAGGCGGCCAGGGCCAGATACCAGTCCCCGAACTCCTCGTGGAGCATGGTCAGATAGTCCGCAGCCGCAACGGTGGACTTGTAGGGGTCGTATCGCTCATCGACCCACCAGCCCACCTGCAGACCGAACTTGCGGCCCGTAAAGGGCATGAACTGCCACATGCCCTTGGCCCCGGCGTGGGACCCGGCATGGGGGTTGTAACCGCTCTCAACAAAGGGCAGATAGACCAGTTCGTGCGGCAGTCCACGCTCGGCGAAGACGCGACGCACATAGGGCAGATACTTGGCCGAACGCTCGAGCCAGCGCTCAAAGTTCTTGCGACCCTTTTCGTGATGTGTGAAATATTTGAAGAAAGTGCGGACGTCAGCGGTATCATGCGAATCAAGTTCGAAGCTAATCTCTGCAGAAGAGTCCAGGGCTTGCTCTTCCTGCGGGGTCAAGGGGGTGCCGTCCTCGGCCAGGGTCAGGGCCTCAATGCCCTCCTGCTCCAAGGTGTCGGCGTTGGCGTCCTCGCGCTGCAAGTCGGCGCCTTCTTCCTGCGGTTGCTCAACCACGCCCTGAAGCTGTCGATCTACGGGCTTTTTGACGCAGCCTGCCGGAACAAGCAGCACCAAAAGGACCAAGGCCATCGGCAACAGTCGTTTGAAACTCTCTGGATTCATGCCCATTCCATGTGTATGTGTGAGGCGAACGGGGCGAAAAAGACCCCATTGTCGCACTGTAACTCTAGCTTCTATCTAAAAAATATTTAGCTTTCGTCAAGAGAATCTTACTCTTTCAATGATTCCCAGGTTGGATTTTCGCCGGATCAATAACTGAATAAACAAGGATCTTGGTATATTATGAAACATCGCGACAAAAAAGAAGATCCACAGGCCATCGTACCCGGGCGCAAGCCGGTCCTGGAATTGATCGATGCCTCCCCCGAAAGGATCGACACCATTTTCCTGCAGCAGGGTGGGCACGGCAAGGAGATTGCCGCCATTGTCGAACGCTGCAAGATCGCGAACATCCGCTTTCGGACCATCCCCCGCCAGGAACTGGACAAGCTCTATTCCGGCAACAGCCAGGGCGTGGTGGCACGCATCGCACCCCAGGATTTCGTTGACCTGGAGACCCTGCTGGAACAGGCCCTGGACGCGCCCCTGCCGATCATCGTGGCCCTGGACCAGGTGCAGGACCCCGGCAACGTCGGAACCCTGGCGAGAACCCTGTACGCCTTGGGCGGAGCGGGGCTGCTCGTGCCCAAGGACCGCACCGCCTATCTGGGTGCGGCCGCGCACAAGTCCAGCGCCGGGGCGCTGGCCAAGCTGCCCGTGGCCAAGGTCGTGAATCTGGCGCGCGCCTTGGACCAATGCCAGGACCAGGGTTTCAACGTTTACGCCACCGGTCTCGGTCCCACAGCAACCAACATGTATGAGGCCCGGTTGTCAACACCGGCGATCCTGGTCCTGGGCAACGAGGAAAAGGGCGTACGCCCCAATGTCTTGAAGCGCGCCACCCAGCTTGTGACCATCCCCTTGGCCAGACCCTTTGATTCATTGAATGTTGCCCAGGCCGGGGCCATTGTCCTGGCCGAGTTCGCACGACTCAGGATGGGCTAAGACTGGATACGCAGAAAGGCTAGGCGGGTTATGGCCTGATAGTCCGGGTCCGGATGTTGGCGTCAAGCCCACTGTGCCCCGAACCGCCGCAGCGAAACCCAACGGAGACCGTTGCGCGACATCATACTCTACATATCTTATCGCCGGTTTTTTGGCATCGATCTTGCTCTGTTCTACACCGGGAATATTGTTCCGCCACAGTCTTTTCCGGGAGAATAGCATGATCCAATCCGTACAGGCCGGGTACCCCACCCAGGCCATCGAACCGGCCCAGACCCAAAAGAAAAACATCTCTGCCTCCCAGCCCGCTCAATCTGGAGACAGCGCCAACTTCTCGGATGCGGGCCGGTTGATGTCCAGCTTCTTCGCTGATCTCGGGGTGGATTATACCCCCGGCAAAGCGATCACCCTGGACGATTTTGAGGCCGGTCTGAAACGATCCCGGGACAAGCTGCAATCCGATGTGGGCGCTCTCTTCATTGAAAACGGAATTTCCACCACCCCACCCGTGGAACTGACCTCGGACGGCGAGGGCCACATACGGGTCAAAGGTGACCACCCGCAAAAGGATCAAATCGAGCAGCTGTTTGCAGAGCGGCCCGATCTGGCCAACGATTTCCGTAAGGTCTCGGGCCTGGACTCCATGGTGGAAGCCGGAAAGGAATACCTGGACTTCGCCGCGGCCTACGCCAAGGACCCCTATGCCGCCGTGGCGCAATACAGTCACCTGTTTAACGGCCTGGAGTCGGACTCTTTCAGCTTGCTCTTCGGTGGGGAAGAGGAACAAGTTGAAGCCTGATTCTCCTCCGTTTGGTGTGATTTGAGGACTGCTGACGATTGAGTTGAGGGTGTCGTTGTGTTTTTAGGCCGCCTGCGCGGATGACGGGGTAGTCCAGAGCCCAGGCATCCAGCTTTGCTGGGACCAGAGGAGTTGTGTAAGTCAGTCCCTCTCTTTCCAGAAAGTTCAAGGACCGCCTGACAGGTATTGAGTCCAGCGGATCGCCTTCAGCGGGACCAGAGGTGGTGTGGGGGGACGGTCGCGGACGCTCCCTTTCCCCCCGGAACCTCCTCTGGACTCCACCCTCCCCCCTTCAGCTCATTCTGACAGCTTATCAAGCCATATAGGATATGGGTTTTGCCCTTACCTTTCTTCCTGAACAACTCACATGAAGGCGGGCCCCACCCCTCCTGTCGGGCGAACATGGTTCGCCCTTGTCGCGGCTCATGGCCCGACGAGGTAGGACGCCGGTATGAACGTCGAATACCGTTGAATAGAGTAGGATTGGAGGCGTGTAAGGTAAAATCATGGCCCCTAGGGGACAAAGCGAAGGCAAGGTGCAAGAAGTCTGATCTCTAGACTACCGCAGGGAGGGCGAAGCCCGGACCGGAGGCACGGAGAGAAAGGGATTCAATGTCGAGATTGCAAAGGGGATGATCCCCTTTGCCGGGGGTCTGGGGGCAGCGCCCCCCAGAATGAAGAACCTTGGTCCCTAAATCATGCCATATTTATCGATATATTGCTGCACGTTGAACTTCCGCCGACACCCATTCTCGTTCATGTAACGCACCTTGCCGTACACGGGGCGCTCCTTCCAGGGACGGTCGTGGATACCTGCCATGGACCAGAGCACGCCCACGTAGCCATTGGGATCACGGCCATCCAGTTGATAGCGGTCGTTGAGGGTCAGGGCGATCTTCAGCGCCTGTTCCGGACTGGCCGACCATTCCAGGATCTTCTTGGCCCAGAACATGCGCATATAGCCGTGCATGAAACCCGTGGTCACCATCTGCCGCTGCGCGGCGTTCCAGAGGGCGGAATGGGTCTCGGCGCGCTCGAACTGCTGGGAGCTGTAGAGGTAGGGCCGCAGGTCGTCCCGATGCTCATCTAGGGTCTTTTGGGCCCAGTCGGGCGCGGCGGCCAGTCTGTCGTAGCGCGGATTGTAGAGGCAGAAGTTGTCGCAGAGCTCGCGGCGCACCACCAGCTGCTCCAGAAAGGCCTCGGCGTTCTCGTCATGCCCGCGCCGTGCCACCTCCAGGGCCACACGCTGGGCGCTGAGCTGCCCGAAGTGCAGATAGGCCGACAACCCGGACACGGCTTCGGCGTTAGGATCGTTGCCCTGTTCGGCATAGCGCGGCAGACGCTCCTCCAGAAAGGTTACCAGCCCTTGCAGGCCGGGACTTTCACCCGACGGCAAGTCCACGGGCCCGACGCCCTCGTCCACGCCCAGCGAGGCCCGCGCCGCCCCCCAGTCCGGCGGCGCAATATCCAGGGATGTCGCGCCCGGCTCAAGCTCCGGGAAGTCCTCCAGATATTCAGGCAGCAGGCGGTGAATCTTGGGGCGCAGGGTGCGCGCCGCGTATTCCTGCTTGTCCGAGGCCACCCAGGCGGGCACCACATTGTGGGCATCCACCTGGAGCAGGGGAATGTCCAACGCCCGGGCCACGGCGTCCTGCCAGTAGCGCTTCACCCGCAGAGGGTCGAAGTCCGTGAGCAACAGCCCAGTGCCAATCCCGGCGCAGAAAGTCGGAAGCTCCTGCGCCGGGTCGCCTGAGAGCAGGACAAAGGGAATCTTCAGCCCACGGAGATCGCGGGCGGTCTGTTCCAGGCCCCGGAGCATGAAATCGTAGTGGCGCAGGGTCGCACCCGGGTAGGACGGCACCAGACAGAAGACCACCACCAGGGGCCGCGAGGCCCCCGCCAGCTCGCGGGCCTGGATCAGGGCCCAGTTGTCGTGCACTCGCTGGTCGCGGCTCATCCAGTAGACCACCGGACCGCCGGAATCGACCCCCTGACGCAGAATTCGCGCCCGGGACGGGTTGATGCTCACGAGGAGTTCTCCGGAGGCTCCAGGCGGCATTTCACAGCCAGGGGAGGCACGGGACTGGGACCATCCAGGATGGTGCAGCCGGTGTTGCGGGCGATATTGCCGATCATGCCTCGGAAGACCAGGCCGTGCAGCGGGTAGACCCCCCACCAGTACAACACCCCGGCCACGCCGCGCGGCAAGAACTTGGCCGTGACCGTGAGTTCGCTGTGCCCGGTACCCATCTGGGTCATGGTGAATTCCAGCAGGGCCTCGCCGGGCAGCTTCATCTCGGCCTGGAGCAGCAGCCGCTCGGGCGGCACCACATCCAGCACGCGCCAGAAGTCCAGGGCGTCACCCACGGCAAGGGCCTTGGTGGCCCGCCTGCCCCGGCGCAGCCCCACCCCGCCCAGCAGGGTATCGATCCACCCACGCAGCCTCCAGAGCCTGTTCCCGTAATACCAGCCCGTGTCCCCGCCGATGGCCGCGACCCTATCCCAGAGCTGCTCCGGGCAGCCTTCCAGGCGCACGCGGTAGGAATCCGAGAGCACCATGCCCCCGGCATAGGGTGCATCGCCAGGCACGGCCCATTCGGGGGGATTCAGGGGCCCGGCATCGGTCCAGGAGGTGTCCACCACCTGCTGCTGCACCTTTTGCAGGGCTCGTCGGATGGCCGTGCGGCAGTCCACCAACTCGCGGGGCATGATCTCGCGGATGCGATAATCATGACACACGGCGCGGTTGCGCAGGCCCAAAATCAGTGGCTTGGCCAGGGAGACGGGGATGGGCGAGACCAGTCCCAACCAGTGGGAGCTGAGCCAGGGAGTCAGCAAGGGCACCGGAATAATCCAGCGCCTGCGCAGTCCGGCCTCCTCGGCGTAGATCTGGAACAGATTATCGTAGGTCTCGATGAACGGACCGCCGATGTCGTACTTCTGCCCAGCGGTTTCGGGGTGCTCCAGACAACCCGCCAGATAGCCCAGCACATCGCGGATGCTGATGGGCTGGGACTCGGTGCGCACCCATTTGGGCGTCAGCATCAGAGGCAGCCGGTCCACCAGATAGCGGATCAGTTCGAAGGAGGCGCTGCCCGACCCCAGAATGATGGCGGCACGGAGCACGGTCACGGGCACAGCCCCTTCCCGGAGCAGGTCGGCCACCTCGGCGCGCGAGCGCAGATGCTCGGAGAGGTTGGGGTCCTCGGAAGTCATGCCCCCCAGGTAGATGATCCGCTGCACCCCGGCCCGCTCGGCGGCCTGAGCCATATTCACGGCGGCCCGGCGGTCAAGATCGGCGTAGTCGCCGCTCTTGGAGGTCATGGAATGCACCAGATAGTAGACGACCGTGCAGCCCGTGAACGCCCGCTCAAGAGCGTCCGTGTCCATCACGTCGGCCCGCGCGACTTCAAGATGTTCGTGGTGGCCCCAGGAGCGGCAGTGCAGCTTGGTGGCGCTGCGCCCCACGGCGCGCACTCGCCAGCCCTTGGCCAGCAACGCGGGCACCAGCCGCCCGCCCACGTAACCCGTGGCCCCGAGCACGGCGATGGTCGCGCCCTCCTTGGACAAGGGCTCCGCCAGCTGCTTGGTCTCCGGCCCGAGCCCGGGTTCAGCCCCAGCCTCGAAATCAGGTCCGGGCAGCCCCGTTGTTTCCTGCGTTGCTCGTCTTTCAGACATGGTTTCTCAGCTTGAGTTCAATGGGATGCGGATTGAGATACCACTGCCCGGCCAGATAAGGTTCTTGGTACTTGCGCACATAATGATTGATGAGCGTCAGGGGCACGATGAGCGGGGTCAGGCCCTGGTGATAATGGCCGATGACCTCCAGCAGTTCCTGCTTCTCGTCAGCGCTGAGTTGCTGCTTGAAATGACCCACGCAATGCGTCAGGGCGTTGACGTTCTTCTTGACCGTGGTGCGGGTGGTCAAGGCCTTGGTCAGCAGCTGAAAATAGTCGTTCAGCACCTCGTCCAGATCACGCTCGGCCGCATGGGCCACAAGCCTGCCCAGGTCTCGATACAAAGGCTCGCTATGCACGCGTAGCAGCAGCTTGTGCCGGGTGTGGAAGTCCACCAGGGTTCCGCGCGTTGGCCCGGCGGCGAGCATCTGGCGCCAGCGCTTGAGGGTGAAGACGCGGATGATGAAATTCTCGCGGATGCCCGCGTCGTGCAGACGGCCGTCATCCTCAAACGGCAGGCTCGGGAAATGCTCCATGACTTGGAGGGCCCAGAGGCCCGTGCCGGAATACAGGGGCTGGCCCGACTCCTGCCAGACCTTGATGCCGCGCATCCCGCTGGACGGGGAACCGTGCTTGAAGACGTAGCCGCAAAGGTCTTCGCCTTCCAGTTGGGCAAGGCGACGCTGGCCCCAGGCCTGCATGGTGGAGGTCCAGTCCTTGCCGCCCCTGGTGCCCACTAGCCGAGGCTGGGCGGGATCACCCACAAGGTGCACGGTCTCGCGCGGGATGGACATCCCGCACTCCACCTCGGGGCAAACCGGCACCCAGTCGACATAGGGTCCCAACTCATCGCGCAGGAAACGGTCCAGCTTATGCCCGCCGTTCCAGCGCACCTCATTGCCCAGCAGACAGGAGGCGATGCCGATACGTATTTTTTCCATGCTAGAAACATAGCAGAAAGAACAGGATGCGGGCAATGCCGGGGAACGATTAAGGTTGCAGACATTGGATGTAATATGTTGATGGGACCGCCTGCGCGGATGGGCGATAGGGGGATTGAATCCAGGCGTCCAGCTTCGCTGGGACCAGAGGAGGTGTGGGAGGACGGTCGCAAGGCTCCCTTTCCCCCCGGAACCTCCTCTGGACGCCACCCTCCCCCCTTGCAGTGATAGCTAGCGGCTTATCAAACCATACAGGGCAAGGGTTTCGCCCGTACTGGAGCGGGGTGTTGAAAGGCTCATTGCCGGGGCTGGCCGCATCGCCCGGGCGGCCATGGTCCGCCCGCCTCGCGACCCGATGCCCCGAGGAGATGGGGTGTCGATGCGAACGTCAAAGGCTGGATGGATAAGTGGGACCAGAGTGGGCAATGACCTAAAGATGATGGCGGGCCCCGTCATTTGCTTAGGGTGGCCAAGGTCCGCACTCGCTGTGACTCGTGGCCCGATCAGGTGAAGCGGAATTCAAGTGACCATGGCAAATCGAAATGGAGCTGATTCGAATAGCCAGGAAGCAACGTCTACTGACGAGCAAACCCGCTATGCCGGGGGGATGAGAACAGGCCGAAAGTTGGATCGGTTGGTCGTACGGGATCAATCAGTTGCATTTCAGAACGCGCCGCGATTCATCCACCCTGTAGGTGGGTACCCCCTTATCGAGCATCAGACGCTTCAAATCTTCATACTCTTTTTCGTTCATTATCAGCAGATTAAAGATGCATTTTCCTTTCAAAACAAATCCGCAACAGTTGAATGAATCCCCTCGCACCAATTTCTTCATGGTGGCATTCACTCCCCTTCTGACCCATTCCACGATTCTGCTTCGCTTCAGAATCTGCCGTTCAAAAATGACAATGTCGAAATTACGATCCTCCTTCCACTGCCGGATGCACCCTCCTTGGGAAGGAATGAACGAATCATGATCCATGATGAAATGACTGAATTCATCAAAAGAGCAAATATCGTATGAATTTTCCCCGCGGACAATGTCGGTAGTCAGACCGAACCTGATCACACGAGGCCTCTTCTGCACGAGATCGCGCAGGCAAAACCAAATGCAAAAAAGGATAAAAACTGAAGCTAAAATCAATATCCACATCCCATGAGCAAACATGCCCATGGGCCACATAAACACGAGCAACAAAAGGAGCGCGGCAAAGACATAGCCACCAAAGACAGCACACACTAAATCACTGTAATTCTTGATTACAAGATAACTTGATTCCTGCTTAAAATCCATCAGTGACTCCCCCTCATACAAATCACCAACGTGCTCGACCAGATTCTTTATTTTATGAATCAAAGCAAACAATTCTATGATAATCTAAAACATGTTCCCTATGCAAGTTATAAAGGGAAATGATTTAAATGATTGTGTCATGCATTCAGAATCCAGCCCTAACAGAGAACATGATTACCTCATCCACGTGAGCAAGACTCTCCGAGAGGCTTTGATAACCACGTAGCGATGTGGCGCTGACTATTACTCAGATATGTTTAGAAATAGACTTAATCAACTAGAGTCATTGTTCGAATCACATTTATTTTTTTACAGCTCCCCTCCCAAAGGCTGCTCAAAAAGGTGTGGATGCGCGACAAATGAAAAGACCAAGCCCACGCGTATCAAAACATACGCGTGGGCTTGGTCTTTTTGAAATACACTAAGGTCGAAGGTCTTGTAAGCTCGAAGACTCGCTAACGATTCACTTAACGCCGCAGAAGTGCGTTTTTCAACACCAAAACAAAAACGGATCAAAAGCGTGCGGATGCAAGGCGGGAGTTGAAACCGGATTCGATGCGTATAAGACATACGTGAGTAGCCAGTTTTCGTGAAACACACCTAAGGTGTAAGTGAATTGTAAGCTCGTATACTCGCTAACGATTCACTTAACGCCGCAGACGCGCGGTTTTCAACACCAAAGCTACTGTAAATGTGTACAGAGATAGTATTTACCTGACACTGCCGCCCTTGGCGGGGTGATTTTTAGGCAGCGTTTTTGGCTGCCTTTTCCTTGGTCTTTTCATCTTTGGGCAGACCGTCCAAGAAGGCTTGGTT
>Ga0180007_10000413_pt1 | contig 73997 bp, 68 predicted proteins | sample MM_PC_MetaG_FD_121122 | JGI IMG/M metagenome (GOLD analysis project Ga0180007, IMG submission 121122) | Groundwater microbial communities from the Aspo Hard Rock Laboratory (HRL) deep subsurface site, Sweden - MM_PC_MetaG | ecosystem: Environmental > Aquatic > Deep subsurface > Groundwater... | reverse complement strand
GAAGAAGATAATTTGCCAGAACAGTTTTTATTATTTGATAATTACCCCAATCCATTTAATCCTTCTACAACTATTAGCTACTATATTCCTACTACTACTTATGTAATATTAAAAATATATAATATACTTGGTAAAGAAATAGCAACATTAGTAAAAAAAGAACAATCATCTGGAAAATATAAAGTCAAGTTTGAGGCGAATGATCTTCCAACTGGAATTTATTTTTATCAAATAAAAACTAATAAATACGTACAATCAAAAAAAATGTTATTGCTACGATAAAAATTACATAACGTTATGCCGAATCCAGCAAAAATAAAGGGGTAAACTTTGCTTAAGTGTAATCAGGTGTTAAGCTAAGCCGTAACCGCTACTTGTAATTTGCTTTAAGTTGTTTTTAACTGCTTTAGGAAAATTGGGGCTGTCTCAATAATACTCAAGGGCAAAAACCCAAAAGTGAAGCTTCGGGCAAATGCTCAAAGCAAGAAAAAGTAAAAGGTGAAGCAATTATCAAATGATAATTAGAAGAAATATCAAAAAGGAAGCAATTATTAAATGATAATTGCGAGACCTACTAAAAGGTGAACCAATTATCAAATAATAATTGAACGAAATATCAAAAAGGGAACTATTATCAAATAATAATTGAACGAAATATCTAAAAGGAAGCAATTATCAAATGATAATTACAAGACCAACTGAAAAGTGGAGTAATTATTAAATGATAATTAGAAGAAAAATCCAAAAGGGAGCAATTATCAAATGATAATTACAAAACCAACTGAAAGGTGAACCAATTATTAAATGATAATTAAAAGAAATACCAAAAAGAGGAATGATGTAATGTTTTTGTATTAAGCATTAGTGAAAAACAATTTATGAATCCACTTCACAAAAGTTCAATTATTCAACATTTTGTTATTATAGCTTACCACACCCAATGCTGTTATTTTAAGAATATTTAATCATTTCAAATTTGGCTAAAGCCATTATAATTTTTGTTTTCTAAAATCCGTTTACTGAAGAGGCTGTGTGATAATTCAGTTTTTAGAAAAATGTTGCGAATTCATTTTAAAAACGAAACCAAAATTAGCTTTACACCCCATTTTCACATAGCCTCTTAAGTCATGGATTACTTAAAGTTAAATAACTATTTAAGTTTAATTTATCAATAACTTTTGGTTATTTTCAGCCTTTTATTTAAGTTGCTTTACAAGAAATACAGAGTGTAATTAAAATTGTTGAATTGTTAGATTATAAAAGTTGTTACCTAGCAAACGATCAAGCAACATATTGTTGCAGCTCAATATAGAGTTAGCTAGTTTGAAAACGATATAAATTAAATGAGAAAATACAATGAAATATTTAACATCATTTCTATTTAGTCTTTTATTTTTATTTACAAATTCTGATTTATCTGCCCAAGGCTCACTCAAGCAAAAAACTATTTTTCCTGCAGGAATCTCACTCGAATATGGAATTGGAAGTTATGCAGTATCCGATGAATATATATCGGAAGAAAAATATTCCGGATCACTTCCTTGTTATAGCATTACCTGGTCAAATCAACACTCGGACTACGTTTACCATTTAAAAATGGATTTCAGTAATTCATCTGGAATAAAAAACAACAATGTCACGACTGACATCTTTCAGTTCACATTAAACCAGGGTTTTAGTTACGCTTTGCCAGAATTTACACTGTTTAACAATCCTGCTTACTTGTATCTTGGACCCTCAACAGAATTGTTCTTTTTTTTCAATAAGCAAAACATCGCAGTCTCAGGATTTGATTATACTCAATCATTTGCACTTTTATTCTCAGGTGGAATTACTTCGCAGATTATTTATCAACTATCCGAAAGCTTTACAATTGATGGTGAATTAGATTTTAATATCCTTTCTCTGGGATTCCGTATGGTTGATATGGAAGAATCGGATGAATCTCCAGTAAAGATTCTAACACTAATTTCGACAAACAATGTCGTGTTTAGTCTTGGTCCAAGATATTATTTGCAGAATAACCTATCAATAAAAGCCGCTTACCTTTTTCATTTAACAAGAATAGATTCATGGGAACCGCTTCTCTCTGCAAGTGATAATGTAGTGTTCACATTAACTTATGGATTTTAGAAGGAGGATCAGGTGAAAGAGATTTATTTGATTTTTTCCATAGTTTGTTTGTCATTATTTCTTTCCTGCAAAGATTTGGTTGTAACTGAACCCGAATTAAATCTTAATGTTGAAGATTTTGAAGCAGCATGGGACAGAATAAATGATGTTTATCCTTATCTCGATTTCAAAAACATTAATTGGGATTCAATACACACAGCATATCGTGAGCGAATTGATAATGCAAAAGGAGATGAATTTTTTATAGTATTTGGAGATTTTCTGGCTGAACTGAAAGATGGTCACGTTTACTATCGAACAAAAGGCGGCGGCGAAGTTTATCCTTATTATCCTCAAAGACACTTTAAAGATCGTCACGCTTACAGCCCTTTTATTGTAAGAAAATATTTTGACAAAGAACTACGGATAACTGAAAGCAAAAGTGTAGAATATGGAATCCTGCCAGAGAATATTGGCTACCTTTTTATTTCTGATTTTCACGAGGATTATCTCATCAATGAATTTCCTGGTGTAATGAATTATTTCAAAAACACAAAAGGATTAATAATTGATATCCGCCAGAAACGTGGTGGTGGTTATGATAATGTAGAAGCGGTGGTATCCAGGTTTATTGCTGAACCATTGGAGAAGCCTCCATATTATCGGGACGGACACTTATTAGAACTACTACCGTTCCAGCCTGCGGCATCTCTGGCATATACTAATCCGGTTGTTGTAATTATAAACGGTTCGACATTTAGTGCTGGTGAACTTTGTACTGAAGTGCTGAAACAATTACCCAATGTTACCGCTATTGGAGATACAACTGGCGGAGGTTCCGTTGGCAGCGGCAACGAAGGTCTGTATTTTCTTCCAAGCGGAAAATCTATTGAAATAGGTTATGATGATTTAAGACGCTATGACGGGCTTCCGTGGGAATGGCTTGGCGTTCCACCTGACATCCGTGTTGTACAAACCGAAGTAGATATTATTGCTGGTAAAGATAAACAATTAGAGTATGCTATTAATATGTTGAAGTGACTACCTGAAAATAATTGGAGGTTCCTAACAAAACATTAAAGCAATAGTTGTTGTTCATAATTTATAAAATGAATTAGAAGTGGAGATAATAATGAAAAGTATATTATTCATAGTAGTTATTTTATTTTTTAATTTAGTTATATCAGGAAATATCCTGGCTCAACAATCCAATAATGATTCATGGAATTTAAGAATTACAGCGCAGTATGGTTACCCTTTGGGGTCTAACAACTGGGAATATTCTCATCCTCTTTACACCGGAATCGGAGTTCAAACTATAAATGAAACAGGAACATTCAAGGCAAAATCAGTTTGGGGTGGTGGGGGTGAATTATCAAAAGGATATTTTGGAATTAATGCTAACGCCGGTATTATTCTTTCAGAAATAATTATTGATAAATCAGGCGAACGATATAATTTCAATTCTACCTTTCTTGAGATAGAAGGAATATTCTTTCCCTTAGCGAACACTACTAATTTTGTAATTCCATTATTAAAAATTGGAGTCGGTGGAATGATATCCCACGGTGATTTCAATAATAGCGCATTATTTTTTTCACTCAGTGGAGGAGCAAGAACATACTTTACAGAAAAATTCGGTGTTTCTTTGATGATAAAAGGTCGTCATATTACTTATGATGAAATCCCACTGGATGAAAATGTTACAGGTGATATATCTTTTACGAATTTCGCTATCGAATTTCAATTGATATATATATTATTATAGCCTGGAATTTGTGTGGTTAAAACAGATGTGGATATTCTTGCAAAAAAAAATAAATAACTTTAGCTTACAATTTATGTGTTAAAATAATAAGAATTAAAAATTATTCGAATTATATAATTTCATTGTAAAACTAAAAATTCAACCAGCTAGCGTTTTAAATAATTCATACCTAACCCTGCAAAAATAACAGGGTAAACTCCGCTGATACATAATCCAGTGTGAAGCTAAGCCGCAACTGCTACTTCTAATTTGCTTTAAATTATTTTTAACTACTGATGGAAAATAGGGGGATCGCAAAAGTACACAAGGGCAAACCCAAAAAGTGAAGCTTTGACTAAATAGTCAAGGCAAAACCAACCAAAAGGTGAAGCAATTATTAAATGATAATTGAGAGAAATATCAAAAAGGGAACTATTATCAAATAATAATTGAACGAAATATCTAAAAGGAAGCAATTATCAAATGATAATTGCGAGACCAACTGAAAGGTGAAGCAATTATTAAATGATAATTAGAAGAAAAATCCAAAAGGAAGCAATTATCAAATGATAATTGCGAGACCTACTAAAAGGTGAACCAATTATCAAATAATAATTGAACGAAATATCAAAAAGGGAGCAATTATCAAATGATAATTACAAAACCAACTAAAAGGTGAAGCAATTATTAAATGATAATTAGAAGAAAAATCCAAAAGGAAGCAATTATCAAATGATAATTACCAGTTTAAGAATATTTAATCATTTCAAATGTGGCTAAAGCCATTGTGGTTTTTGTTTTTCTAAAATCCGTTTACTAATTAAACGGCAATTGCCGTCGCTTTTAAGCGACAGGATAAAAACAAATAGAGAGAAAATGGCTTTTCCAAAGGAATCTTACAGATAGCCACATTTTTATCCTTAAGTTGACAGCATCGCATAGCACCCTCTCAAGAAAAAAATAATTACTAAATTAAAAACATTTTCAAAGTGAATTATTAAGCACTAGCAGAAATGAAATATTCAAAATATTTGTGTCTTCACTACTTCAATCCAATTAGTATTTAAGAATAGAACAATTTTTTATTATCATTGCATTTCTAAATATGTAGTATTATAGGTTACCTAATGAATCAAATTAAAATTCCCGATTGGAAACGCGCTGTTATTAAAGTTGGTAGCTCTTTAGTTGCGCCAGATGGAAAAGCTAGCAGCACTAAATATACATTAGCAATTGCAAATTTTATTATCCAAAATCATAACCTTGGGCGCGAAATAATTTTGGTTTCTTCTGGTGCTGTTGCTGCGGGACTTGCAACTCAACAAAACTTCAAAGCTAAAAGCAATCGTTCTATTCCAGAAAAACAAGCACTTGCTGCAATCGGACAGCCATTGCTCATGCAAAGTTGGAGCCGTTTTTTCGATTTTCCTTGCGCACAAGTTCTTTTAACAATGGATGGCTTGCACAATAGGGAGCGTTATGTAAATGCAAAAAATACTATAAATGAATTGTTGAAATTGAAGACCTTACCAATTGTAAACGAAAATGATACTGTTGCTGTTGAAGAACTAAAAGTAGGGGATAACGATAATCTTGCTGCCCACGTTGCTGTTTTGGCAGAAGCGGATCTTCTTATTATATGTACTGACATTGACGGATTATATGATGATAATCCAACTAAAAATAAAAATGCGAAATTAATCCCAGTAGTTGAAATTATTAACGATAAAATATACTCACTTGCTGGTGGTTCAAATAATCCAATTGCAACTGGTGGAATGAGAACAAAAATTGAAGCTGCTGAAAAAGCTGTTTCTGGTGGTATTAATACAATTATCATGAATGGTACAAAATCTAAATCATTCGATTCTATTATGGATGGAAAAGTTCATGGCACTCTCATCAAAAAATTAAAAACTCCTGTTGCCGCTAAAAAGCATTGGTTAATGCACACTATGATAAATGAAGGAAAGGTTATTATTGATGAAGGTGCAAAAAATGCAATAATAAACAAAGGTGCTTCGCTTTTATCAACTGGAATAATTGCCATTGAAGGTACTTTTACTGTTGGGGCTGCAATAAGTGTTGTTTTTATTGACGGGAAAAATGAAATGATTATTGCAAAGGGAACAACACAGTATAATTCCCAAGACCTCTCTAAAATTAAGGGTAAAAAAAGTGGCGAAATTGAAAGTATTCTTGGCTATTTGACAAACAAAGAAGTTATAGACCGTTCCGATATGGTTTTGATTAATAATACGAATGGAGTTAAAAATGACAAATGAAGATAAATTAAATTTGGAAGCATTAGTAAAAGAGGCGAGTAGTTCATCCATTGAAGCAGCACAATTAAGCACAAATAAAAAAAATAATGTGCTAAATAAAATGGCTGATTTATTGGAATTAAACACAGACAAAATTCTAACTGCTAACATAAAAGATTTAGAATATGGAAAAACAAATAGTTTGTCAGAATCCATGCTTGATAGATTAAAGCTAACAAAGGAAAGAATTACTGGAATGGCGCAAGCGATTAGGGAAATAGTTTTGCTGCCTGATCCAGTGGGGGAAATAACTGAAACAAAAATACGTCCCAATGGAATTGAAGTTAGCAAAATGAGAATTCCTCTTGGTGTAATTATGATGATTTATGAAGCTCGTCCTAATGTTACTTCGGATGCTGCTGCTTTATGTTTAAAAGCCGGAAATACTGCTATTCTAAGGGGAGGAAAAGAAGCATTCCACTCAAACACAGCTATTGCAAATATTTTGCAAAAGGCATTAGTGGAGGAAGAAATAAATCCAAATATAATTACATTAATTCCCACAACAGAACGTGAAGCACTGAATGAATTATTGCTAATGGATGATTACATCGATCTAGTAATTCCTCGCGGCGGAGAAGGACTAATTAGATTTGTAAAACAAAATAGCCGTATCCCAGTAATTATGCACTACAAAGGCGTTTGCCATATTTATATTGATAAAGATGCCGATCTTGAAATGGCAAAGCAATTAACTTGCGAAGGCAAAATATCGCGTCCAGGAGTTTGTAACGCATTAGAAACTATGCTTATCCATAAAGATGTTGCAGAAAAATTCCTAAACGATACAGGTAAAGTTTTAATTAATGAAGGTGTAGAAATAAGAGGGTGTGATAAATCAAAAGAAATTTTACCAGAAATTACAAGTGTAACTGAGGAAGATTATTACGAGGAATTTCTTGCTAAAATTATTGCATCAAAGGTTGTGAACAATTATGATGACGCGGTGGAACACATTCAAAAGTATAATTCCAATCACACTGAAGTAATTGTAACTAATAATATTAAAACAGCTCGCAGATTTCAGCGGGAAATAAATTCATCTGTTGTTTGTGTAAACGCATCTGCTCGTTTTTCCGATGGCGGTCAACTTGGACTTGGTGCTGAAATTGGAATTTCAACATCTAAATTACATGCCTATGGTCCAATGGGTATTGAATCGTTAACCACAGAAAAATTTATCATCACTGGCGATGGACAGTTAAGGCATGAAGCTAGATATTGAAAGAACTTCTATAAATAATTTTATTGCTTGTTCAAATTTATTAATCCTAATTTAAATCTTGCTCTAACGAATAAAAACAGATTATGAATTAGAGTTTGCCACTATATTAATTCCGATGTATATAACTGAAATAAATTATTTCAAATAGCAAAATATGAAAGGAATAAAGGAAATATGCAGAAATTGGAATGATATGCTAAGATCAATGCTATCAACTTAAGACTATTAATCATTTCAAATGTGGCTATCTGTAAGATTCCTTTGGAAAAGCCATTTTCTCTCTATTTGTTTTTATCCAGTCGCTTAAAAGCGACGGTAATTGCCGTTTACTTTAGAGGCTGTGTGAAAAATAAAGAACTCACCCTAAATCCCTCTCTTAAAAAGAGAGGGACTTTTAATAAACTGTGAAAAACAATGATTTTCCACCCCTTCTCTTTGTAAGAGAAGGGGTCAGGGGATGGGTTCTAGTGCTTGACTTAAAATTATCACACAGCCTCTTTAGTAAACGGATTTTGGAAAAATAAAAATTATAATGGCTTTTCCAAAGGAATCTTACAGATAGCCACATTTGGATCATTAAGTTGACAGCATTGATGCTAAGATAGTAATGTCAAATATCTTATATAATTTAATGAAATATTGTAAAGAAATTATTTTGTAAGTACTGTACAAAATGAAACATTGATATTGGAATTACATATTATTTATATTTGAACGTTTGATTTACTAATGTAGGAAATGTTTAATGAAAATAAATTGGTTACTTGAATATAATCCCGTAATACTAGCACTTTTGGCAACTCTTTTTACTTGGGGAGTTACAGCGCTCGGCTCATCAATGGTTTTCTTTTTTAAATCTATTAACAAACGTGTTTTAAATATAATGCTTGGCTTTGCAGCTGGAGTTATGATTGCGGCAAGTTTTTGGTCATTGTTGGCTCCAGCAATTGAAATGTCAGAAGCTAGTGGAACTGCTGGATGGATTCCTGCAGTGGTTGGATTTTTAACTGGAGGCGCATTCCTTTTTATAGTTGATAAAATTCTCCCTCATGTTCACATGGATTTAGCAGTTGATAAAGCGGAGGGAATTAAAACTCCTTGGCAGAGAAGTATTCTTTTAGTTTTAGCAATTACGCTTCATAATATTCCCGAAGGACTTGCAGTTGGAGTTGCATTTGGAGCTTTGGCTTTTAATTCTGAGCCAGCTGTTTTAGCGGGTGCTATCGCTTTAGCAATTGGTATTGGGTTACAGAATTTTCCAGAAGGGGCTGCTGTTTCAATTCCATTAAGACGTGAAGGATTATCGAGATTGAAAGCATTTAATTATGGTCAACTTTCTGGAATGGTTGAACCAATTGCTGGAGTTTTGGGTGCTTATTTAATTATTTCAGTTCAACCTATTTTACCATATGCGTTATCTTTTGCAGCTGGCGCAATGATTTTTGTTGTAGTGGAAGAGCTTATTCCCGAATCGCAAACTGGGCATGAAACTGATTTTTCTACAGTTGGCGCAATGATTGGATTTGCAGTAATGATGTTTCTTGATGTAGCACTAGGATAAATTATGAAAATAGATGAAGCATATAATAACTGGTCAGATATTTATGACACAAATGAAAATAAAACTCGTGATTTAGAGTTAGTTGTTGGTAAAACGTTATTAGCAAATAAATATTTTTCTAATATTATCGAACTTGGTTGCGGGACTGGGAAAAATACAGAGTGGTTAATTGATAAATGTGATTCTTTAATTGGAGTTGATTTTTCATCTGAAATGCTTGCCAAAGCTAAGAGTAAAATTGTATCAGATAAAGTTAAATATGTTGAAGCTGATTTGCTAAAACCATGGACCTTTAATAACAAAAGTGCTGATTTAATGACATTTAGTCTAGTGTTAGAACATATAGCAGATTTGGAATTCGTGTTTTCTGAAGCACACAAATTGTTAAACGAAAATGGATTATTTTACATTTGTGAACTTCATCCATTCAAACAATATATTGGAAGCAAAGCACGATTTGAAATTAATAACAGAATTATAAAATTAGAAACGTATGTTCATCATATCTCAGATTACTTAGAAGCAACAAAAAGCAATTTCAAATTATTGCAACTAAATGAGTGGTTTGATGATGATGAAAAAGTTGGAATGCCACGGCTTGTTTCGTTCTTATTTCAGAAAATGTAATATAACTGAATTTATATTTCATAAGGAATTTTTACAAACTCCATATTATTTTTGAAATCTTTAGTATTTCTAGTAACAAGTTGTAATTTATACTTTAATGCAATAGCAGTTTGAAAAGAATCAGGTAATTTTAGTCCATATTTATTTCTGCAAATAGCTGCCAAATCTGCTATCTCTTTGCTAATAGAAATACATTCAAAAGAATCTAACCATGTTTTAATACTAAGCATGTCGCTTTTAGAAGTTCCAACTAATATTTCTGCACGAGTAATAACCGAAATTACAGAAATTGAAGGCGTATTTTTCTTTAGCCAGTTAGTTGCTTCAATAATTCCATTGAGGTGGTCAATTAATATCACAGAATCTATTAAATATATTTTACCATTCATTTCGTAATGATTCCACATAATCTATGCTATTGAGGTGTTTATCTTTCCATAAACCAGAGGTTTGTGAAAGTAAATCAACCTTAGATTCCATTTCCATCTTATTTCTGAATGCTTTTATTGCTTCTCTTATGGTTTCGGCGGTAGGTTTATTGTTTTTTTTACTATAATCATCAAGCCATATTTTTAATTCTTGTGGTATGCTTATTAATGTTCTAGTCATATCATTGCCTATATATCAGTTAAGTGATATATAATATTACAAATTATATTTTTCAAAATAAAGCGAAATTATTTTCTCTAACTGCTCAAATTCAATTAAGAATGCATCATGTCCGTGAATTGAATCAATTTCGGCATATGTTGAGTTTGGAATCATTTCGGCAATATCTTTTTGTTCTTGTGGTGGATATAAAATATCAGATGAAATTCCAATAGAAAGAGTTGGAATATTAATACTTCCTAAAACATCTTTAAGTTTACCCCTATTTAAAGCAACGTCGTGTAAATCCATGGCATTACTCAAGTATAAATAAGTATTTGCATCAAATCGCTCATTAATTTTTACACCATGATGATTTAAATAACTCTCAATTTGGAATATATTCTCTTTATCTAATTTATCAGCGTTTTTATCCTTTCGCTCACGAGAAAATTTGGAGTTAAATGAATCGAAACTTCTGTAGCTAATCATAGCAATTTTACGAGCTAAAGAAAGTCCTTCCAATGGTTGCTCTTTATAATTACCTTTATGCCACTCGGGGTCGTTTTCAATTGCTTGACGTGAAGCTTGATTTAATGCAATTGCCCAAGCAGAATGTTGTACAGATGTAGCAATTGGAATAATAGATTCAAGCATTTCTGGATACATTATAGCCCATTCTAGCACCTGCATTCCGCCAAGCGAACCACCAATTGCAGTTTTTAATTTATTTACACCTAAATGTTCAAGCAGTTTCCTTTGAACTTTTACCATATCTCTAACAGTAACGGTAGGGAAGTCCAATCCATATTTTCTATTAAACATATTTTTAATCGAAACTGGACCAGTAGTACCATAACAACTTCCTAGAATGTTGGATGATATTACAAAATACTTATTTGTGTCTAATACTTTATTTTCACCAATTAACGAATCCCACCAACCAACATTACCTTTATTAATTTTGGAATATTTTTTTAACAGATCGGGATTGCTATTTAAATCAGTCTCAATTTCTTTCAATATTCCAGCAGCGTGCGCATTTCCTGTTAGCGCATGACAAACTAAAATAGCATTTGTCCCTTCTTCATTAAGTTCACCATAAGTTTGATAAGCCACTTGAACTGGAGATAAGTTATCTCCAGTTTCAAATTTAAGTGGATCATTAAAATTAAAAAGACTAACTATTTTTGTTTTCACATTCATTTTATCATTATAAATAAGTTTTTTTGAAATATTTTCATGCCACAAAGTCTCAAAGACACAAAGGATTCTTTATGTTTTTTAATATCTCATTCTTTTGTGACTTAGTGTCTTTGTGACTAATTATTCTTTAATTCTTGAGCTTTCTCAATTGCTTGCTCAAAATCTTCAATTATATCTAAAATATTTTCAATTCCAACAGAAACACGAATCATTTCTGGCAAAACTCCCGATTTTATTTGCTCATCTTCCGAAAGTTGTTGATGAGTAGTTGAAGCTGGGTGAATAACTAATGTTTTTGCATCGCCAACATTTGCTAATAATGAAGCTAATTTCACATTATTAACAAACTTCTTACCAGCTTCTGCACCACCTTTTATTCCAAAAGCTATCATCGAACCAAATAATCCGTTATTTAAATATTTCTTAGCATTTTCATGTGAATCATGACTAGTTAAACCAGGATACCAAACCCAATCAACTTGTGGATGAGCTTCTAAATGTTTTGCAAGTTTTAATCCATTTTCGCCATGTCTTTCAACTCTAAGTGATAAAGTTTCAAGTCCTTGAAGTAATAAAAATGAATTAAAAGGACTAATTGCTGGTCCTAAATCACGAAGACCCTCAACTCTTGCACGAATTATGAAAGCAATATTGCCAAAGCTAGAACCTTTACCAAATACATCATTAAAAACTAATCCATGATAACCAGGTGATGGTTCTGTAAATGTAGGGAATTTTCCACTTCCCCAATCAAAATTACCAGAATCAACAATAACTCCGCCAATTGAAGTTCCATGACCGCCAATCCATTTGGTTGCTGAAGCAGTAACTATGTCAGCACCATGATCAATTGGTCTAGCTAAATATCCACCAGCGCCAAAAGTATTATCAACAATAAGAGGAATACCATTTTTATGTGCTATTTCAGCAATTTCATCAATTTTAGGAATATTTAATTTAGGATTTCCAATAGTTTCAATATACAGTGCTTTTGTTTTGTCATCAATTAGTTTTTCAAAATCGTGTGGATTATCACCAATAACAAATTTAACATTTATACCAAAACGAGGTAACGCGACTTTGAACTGATTAAAAGTTCCACCATAAAGCAAATTAGTAGAAACAATATTATCACCAGATTCGGCGATATTTGTTATTGCAAGTAACTGAGCCGCCATTCCAGATGATGTTGCAAGTGCTGCTACTCCACCTTCAAGAGCCGCAATTCGTTTCTCAAAAACATCTGTTGTAGGATTCATAATACGTGTATAAATATTTCCAAATGCTTTCAAATCAAATAAATCTGCCGCATGTTGTGCATCATTAAAAGTATAAGAAGAAGTTTGATATATTGGAACTGCACGGGAATTTGTTGTTGGATCAGGTTCCTGACCAGCATGCAATTGTAGTGTTTCGAATCTATATTTGTTTGACATTGTAACCTCCAGTATGATTTAAAATAAAAAAACCTCTTTAGAAGAAATTCCTAAAGAGGTTTTAAAATGTATTGCTTCTCTTATCTATCCCAAAAAAAATGGGTAGGAATTAGCACCTTGAACAAATATATTCAGGTTGCTAAGGCTTCGCAGGGCCTATCCCTCAGCCTTTCTTGATAAATAAATACTAAAAAGAACTTAAAAACTTGAGTGCTAAAATATAGATAAATCGATATCTTGTCAAGCATTAAATCTTATTATGGAAAACTTGCAAAATATTATAGGATAAATATCCATGATAAATGAATAAAACCAACGTATATAGGTGCGTTAGTAAATATATAAACATTGTATTTGACATAAAACAATACATAGTATATATTTTGAAAAACAAATTTAAGAATTATGCAAAAAACAACTACATATACTAGTAATTTAACCTCAAAAAATGGAAATATTTTTTTGCGTAATACTATAAGTAACCAACCAATTATTATTAACAATCTGCTCGGAATTATTATTCTGAGCCTACTGGGTATTTTACTCGTAGGCTAAATAATAAAAAGTTAATCCAGATTTCATTTCACAATAATTACACATTTAAAAGATTTCGGGATTAACCTGATAACAAGCAAATAATATTGAAATGTTGTAATTATGAGGAAAAATATGAGATCAGACTTAATCAAAAAGGGATTTGAAAAAGCTCCACATCGTAGTTTATTGCGAGCAACTGGAGTTATTAAGGATAATGAAGATTTTAACAAACCATTTATTGGAGTTGTTAACTCGTATATTGACTTAATTCCTGGTCATGTTCACTTGCAAGAGTTTGGCAAATTAATTAAAGATACAATTCGTGAAGCTGGTGGAATTCCATTCGAATTTAATACAATTGGAGTAGATGACGGCATTGCAATGGGTCACATTGGAATGCGATATTCACTTCCAAGTCGTGAATTAATTGCTGATAGCGTTGAAACTGTGGTTGAAGCACACCGTTTGGATGGAATTATTTGTATTCCAAATTGTGATAAAATTGTTCCAGGAATGTTAATGGCAGCCGTTCGAATTGATGTTCCAACAATATTTATTTCGGGTGGACCAATGAAAGCTGGTGTTACCGCTGCTGGAGAAAAAACAGATTTAGTTTCAGTATTTGAAGGAGTTGGTAAATTTAAGTCAGGGGATATTAGTGAAGAAGCGCTACTTGAACTTGAAACTGTTAGCTGTCCTGGCTGTGGTTCTTGTTCCGGAATGTTTACTGCAAATTCAATGAATTGTTTAATGGAAGCACTTGGTATGGCTTTGCCAGGAAATGGCTCAATTTTAGCAGTTGATGCGCGAAGAAAAGAATTAGCTGTTTCTGCTGCCAAACAGATTATGACTTTGGTAAAAGAAGACATAAAACCATCCGATATTTTATCACGCGAAACATTTATGAATGCTTTTGCTTTAGATATGGCAATGGGTGGAAGCACAAATACAATTCTTCATACATTAGCAATTGCAATTGAAGCTGGCGTAGATTTTGACTTGAAAGAACTAAATGTTCTTGCAGAAAAAGTTCCATATATATGTAAAGTTAGTCCTGCTTCTCCATTTGTACACATGGAGGATGTTGAAGAAGCTGGTGGAATTTCAGCAATATTAAATGAAATATCTAAACTTCCAAATGTACTTTTTCTTGATAAAATGACCGTTACTGGAAAAACGCTTGGCGAAAATATTGCTAAATCTGAAGTAAAAAATAGAGAAGTTATTAAAAGTATTGATGCTCCTTATTCAAGCAAAGGTGGATTAGCCGTTCTTTTTGGAAATCTTGCTCCAGAAGGCTCCATTGTTAAAACTGCAGCGGTAAACCCTTCAATGTTGGTTCACAAGGGACCAGCAAGAATTTATGAATCACAAGATGAAGCACTTGCTGGAATAAGAAATAAAGAAATACAAGCTGGCGATGTTGTTGTTATTAGATATGAAGGTCCGCAAGGTGGTCCTGGAATGCCCGAAATGCTTGCTCCAACAAGTGAAATTATGGGAATGGGTCTAGGAGATAAAGTTGCACTTTTAACAGACGGTAGATTTTCTGGTGGAACTCGTGGTGCTTGTATTGGGCATATTTCTCCAGAAGCAGCAGAAAAAGGTCCTATTGCAGCGTTAAAAAATGGTGATATAATATCAATAGATATTCCAAATAAAATTTTAGAAGTAGAACTTAGTAATGAAGAAATAAATAATAGATTAAAATTAATTCCAGATTTTGAACCAAAAATAAAAAAAGGGTACTTAGCGCGTTACTCTAAAATGGTAACCTCAGCAAGCAAAGGTGCCGTTCTTAGAATAAAATAGAAATTATTAAATAAAGGTAATTTTATGAATACAAAGAAAAAAACAATGACAGGCGCAGATATATTTTTCGAATCACTTCGAAAAGAAGGTGTTGAAAAAATATTTGGTTATCCAGGTGGAGCTACAATTAAGCTTTATGAAAAATTGTATGATGTCAAATTTCTTGAACATATTTTAACTAGACATGAGCAAGGTGCAACACATGCTGCTGATGGTTACGCACGTGTTTCGGGAAAAGTTGGTGTTGTTCTTGTAACTTCTGGTCCTGGAGCAACAAATACTGTTACTGGAATTGCAAATGCATATATGGATTCAGTTCCACTTGTTATATTTACTGGGCAAGTGCCATCTCATTTAATTGGAAATGACGCATTTCAAGAAGCGGATATTGTTGGCATTACTCGTCCAATTACAAAACATAATTTTTTAGTTAGAGATGTTAAAGATTTAGCTTCCACAATTAAGAAGGCTTTTTATATAGCTGCAACTGGCAGACCAGGACCAGTTTTGGTTGATTTGCCCAAAGATGTAATTGCGGCTGAATGTGAGTTTGAATATCCAGAAACAGTTGAAATCCGTGGTTATAAGCCAACACTAAAAGGGCACTCAAATCAAATAAAAAAAGCAGCGGAAGTTATTAGAAATGCAAAGCGTCCATTACTTTATGTTGGAGGCGGTGTAATAATGGCAAATGCTTCAAAAGAGTTAACAGAATTTGCAAAGAAAAATAATATTCCCGTTACCAATACTTTGCTTGGTTTAGGTTCTTTTCCAGGAACTGACCCTCAATTTCTTGGAATGTTAGGAATGCACGGAACTTATTATGCAAATCAAGCAGTTAGCAATTGTGACGTGTTAATAGCCGTAGGTGCTAGATTTGATGATAGAGTAACTGGAAATACTAAAACATTTGCAAAGGAAGCATATAAAATTCACATTGATATTGACCCAACAGCAATTGATAAAAATGTAGCAATCGATTTACCAATTGTTGGAAATGCAAAAGAAATTCTAACAGAATTATTGAAAGAACTATCTGATAAACCAAGAGAAGAAGCATGGTTTAAACAAATTGAAGATTGGAAAGATGCCTGTCCTCTTGAATATAAAAGACCCGATAACGAATTAAGAACTCAGTTTGTTATTGAAAAAATTTCAGAAAAAACGAAAGGCGAAGCTATTATTATATCGGATGTTGGTCAACATCAAATGTGGATTGCCCAATATTATAAGTTTAATAATCCTCGTTCGCATGTTAGCAGTGGTGGTTTAGGCACAATGGGTTTTTCAATTCCAGCAGCAGTTGGCGTTGCTTTTGCAATAAAAGATAGACCAATTGTTTCTATAAGTGGAGATGGCGGTTTTCAGATGAATATGCAAGAACTAATTACAGCTGCATATCACAAACTTCCAATTAAATTTTTTATTATGAATAATTGCTTTTTAGGAATGGTTAGACAATGGCAAGAACTATTTCACGAAGAAAAATATAGCTTCACGGATTTATGCGATAGCAATCCAATTTTTACAAAAATAGGAACAGCATTAGGAATTGAATCTTTTTCTACTTACAATCCAGATGAAGTTGAAGAATTATTAGACAAAGTATTTGCAATAAACGACAGACCAGTTCTAGTTGAATTTAAAGTCGCTAAAGAAGATCTTGTTTTTCCAATGGTTCCTTCTGGTGGTTCAATTTCAGATATGATTCATAAAAGAATAAATCCAAAGGGGAAAAAATAATGAAACATACAATATCAGTATTAGTTGAAAATACATTTGGTGCTTTTGATAGAGTTGCAACAATGTTTAGTGCAAAAGGATTTAATATTCATAGTATTTCAATTGGTGAAACAGAACAAAAAGATATTTCAAGAATGACAATAGTTACTTCGGGCGATAAGCAATTAATTGACCAAATAGTTAAGCAACTTAATAGATTAATTGATACAATTAAAGTATCCGAATTAACTGGACAGGCAAGAACAGAAAGGGAATTAGCTCTTATTACAGTTAGTTTTCATAAAGGTGGAATTGAGGAAATTAAAAACATTAATGATATATTTAGAGGTAAAATAGTTGATATAAATAATAAAACTATGATGCTTGAAGTTACTGGACCTCCAGAAAAAATTGATGCAATAATTAACGTTCTAATGCCTTTTGGAATTATTGAAATGGCTCGTTCTGGAACGGTTGCTCTCAAAAGAGGTGAGCAAATTAGACCCAAAAATGAATATGTTAATAAAAAATAAGGAAACAAAAAATGAAAGCTTACTATGATAATGAAGCATCGTTGGATTCACTAAAAGATAAAAATATTGCGGTTTTGGGCTTCGGAAGTCAAGGTCATGCGCATTCATTAAACTTAAAAGAAAGTGGAATGAATGTTGTTGTAGGTGCTAGAAAAGATGGAAATTCTTGGAAAAAAGCTACCGATTTGGGAATGACAGTAATGGAAATTGATGCTGCTACAAAATGGGCTGATGTTGTTATGGTACTTTTACCTGACCAAGATCAAAAGAAAGTATATGACGAACAAATTGCTACAAATTTGGTAGAAGGCAATACACTAGTATTTGCTCACGGTTTTAATATTCACTACAAACAAATTGTTCCACCAAGTAATATAAATGTTATGATGATTGCCCCTAAAAGTCCTGGACATTTGGTTCGCAGAACTTTTAGAGAAGGAAATGGTGTTCCATGTTTAATTGCTATTCACAATGATTATTCTGGAAATACAAAAGAAATGGCGCTGGCTTGGGCTAAAGGAATTGGCGGTACAAGAGCTGGAGTGATTGAAACAAATTTCAAAAATGAAACTGAAACTGATTTATTTGGCGAACAAGCCGTTCTTTGTGGTGGTTCTGCTGAATTAATAAAAGCTGGATTTGAAGTGCTTACAGAAGCTGGTTATCCTGAAGAACTTGCTTATTTTGAAGTTATGCACGAAATGAAATTAATTGTTGACCTTTATTATGAGGGTGGATTATCAAGAATGAATTATTCTGTTAGTGACACTGCAGAATATGGTGGTTATGTAACAGGGCCAAAAGTAATTAATGCAGAATCTAAAAAAGCGATGAAAGCTGCTTTATTAGAAATTCAAGATGGCACGTTTGCAAAGAACTTTGTTGCAGAAGTAAATGGTGATAAAGCAAATATGACAAAACTCAGAAAAGAAAATAGTGAACATCCAATTGAAAAAATTGGTGCCAAATTGCGTGAAATGATGAGTTGGGTTAAAAACAAAAATGATGAGGATTAGTTAATGAAAAAGAAAGTTGCACTTTTACCTGGTGATGGAATTGGAACAGAAGTAATGTCTGCCGCAGTTAAACTTATGCACCATGTTGCTGAAAAATATGATTTAACAATTGAAACTACTGAAAGTCTTATGGGTGGCTGCTCTTATGACGCTTATGGAACACCATTGACTGATGAAACAATTCAACTTTGTTATGAATCGGATGCTGTTCTTCTTGGTGCAGTTGGTGGTTATAAATGGGAAAATCTTGAACATCATTTAAAACCAGAAGCTGCTTTGCTAAAACTTAGAAAATCGTTGGGATTATACACAAATATACGTCCAGCAAAGGTTTATCCATCTTTTGTTAATTCTTCATCGCTAAAAGAAAGTGTAATTCTTGGAACAGATTTTGTTGTTTTTCGTGAATTAACTGGTGGAATCTATTTTGGTGAACCACGTGGTTATGATGAAAATAAAGGCTTCAATACAATGGTTTATGAAAAATATGAGATTGAACGTATTGCTCATCAAGCTTTTAAAGTTGCACAAAAAAGAAAAAAAGTACTAACATCTGTTGATAAAGCAAACGTTTTAGAAGTATCTCAATTCTGGAGAAAAGTTGTTGAAGAAGTAAGCAAAGAATATCCAGATGTGAAATTAAACAATATGTACGTTGATAACACGGCAATGCAAGTTGTTCGCGACCCACGACAATTTGACGTAATTGTTACTTCTAATTTATTTGGTGATATAATTAGTGACATTGCTGGAATGATTACTGGCAGTCTTGGTATGCTTCCATCAGCGAGTTTGGGCGATAAATATGCACTATACGAGCCAGTTCATGGAAGCGCTCCTGATATTGCTGGACAAAATAAAGCAAATCCTATTGCGATGATTGGCTCTGTTGCAATGATGTTCGATTTATCATTTGGAATGAAAGAAACTGCCGAGTTGATAGAAAAAGCAATTGAAAGAACTCTTGACCAAGGATTTAGAACAGTTGATATAAATCTAGATAACGGAAATGTTGTATCAACAGATAAAATGACAGAAATGATTATAAAAAACTTTGATATAATTTTTCAAGAAAATAAGGAAAGTGTATTTACACTTTAAATGGTAAAACCATGAAAAATCAATTAATTATATTTGATACAACATTACGCGATGGTGAACAATCACCTGGAGCATCTTTGAGTGTTTCTGAAAAAGTTGAAATTGCCAAACAGTTGGAAAAATTAAAGGTAGATGTAATTGAAGCAGGTTTTCCAGTTTCATCTCCTGAACAATTTGAAGCAGTTGAAAGAATAGCAAACGAAGTGGGTGTTACAGTTGCTGCTCTTGCTCGAGCAAAAGAGATTGACATCAAAGCTGCTTACGATGCAATTAAAAATGGTGAGAAGAAAAGGATTCATACATTTTCCAGCACTTCGGATTATCATATTCTTGGTAAATTTGGTGACGATAGATATGGTAAAACTCTGGCTGAAAAGCGAGAAACTATTATTAAAATGTCTTACGATATGGTGAAGTATGCAAAATCACTAGTTGATGATGTTGAGTTTTCTGCAGAAGATGCTGGACGCACAGACATGAATTATCTTGTTGAGGTTATTGAAGCTGCAATTGATGCTGGTGCAACAACCATTAATATTCCTGATACCACTGGATATACTTTTCCCAAAGAATTTGGTGAAAAAATTGCCTACTTAAAAAAGAAAGTTAAGAATATTGAGAACGCAATTATTAGTGTGCATTGCCATAACGATCTTGGTCTTGCGGTTGCTAATTCCATTGCTGGTATTGAGAATGGTGCACGCCAAGTTGAATGCACAATAAATGGAATTGGTGAACGTGCTGGCAATGCTGCACTTGAAGAAATAGTAATGGCATTAAAAGTGCGCAAAGATATTTTAGATATTGAAAGTAAGATAGAAACCAGAGAAATAATGAATACCTCAAAACTAGTTTCTGGCTATACTGGTATTATTGTTCAACCAAACAAAGCTATTGTTGGTGAAAATGCTTTTGCGCACGAATCTGGAATTCATCAAGATGGAATGTTGAAGAATCGTGAAACTTACGAGATAATGACACCAGAAACAGTTGGAGTGCAAAATACAAAAATTGTTTTAGGAAGACACTCTGGAAGGCATGGTTTAAAAGCCCGCCTAGATGAACTTGGATATCAAGTTAATTCAGAAGATTTGAATAACATTTATAAATCCTTCACAAAATTAGCAGATAAAAAGAAGGAAGTTTATGATGACGATTTAAGAATTCTTATGGGCGACTCCAAAAATAGAAATGAAGCAATTTATGACTTAAAATATATGCACGTCTTTGCTGGTTCGTCAACAATTCCAACCGCAACTGTTAGGATAAAAGTTGACGGAAAAGTAAATGAAGATTCTGCAACGGGTGATGGTCCAGTTGATGCTTTATTTAATGCTATAGATAGAGCAATTGATAAGAAACCAACGGTTGAATCTTATCGAGTTCGCTCAGTAACTGCTGGAAGGGAAGCTCTTGGTGAGGTTGCTGTACGAATTAGAAAAGATGGTCGTTCTTATACTGGCATTGGTGTTTCAACTGATATTATTGAAGCAAGTGGGAAAGCATATATTCAGGCTATAAATAAAAAAGAGCACCATGAAAGAAATAAAAACAAACTTCAAAATGAAGAAGAATTAAAAGGTGAGATTTAAGGAGATAAATTAATGGGAATGACAATTACTGAAAAAATTCTTGCTAAATCAGCTGGAAAAGAATCAGTTAAACCTGGTGATAATATTTGGCTAAATGTAGATGTGTTAATGACTCACGATGTTTGCGGACCGCCTACGATTGGAATTTGGAAAAGTGAATTTGGTAAAGATGCAACCATTTGGGATAAAGATAAGTTGGTTATTTTTCCAGATCACTATATTTTTACAGCCAATAAACATGCAAATAGAAATGTTGATATTCTAAGAAATTTTGCTGATGAGTATTCAATAGATAATTATTACGATGTGGGAACTTCGCGCTATAAGGGTGTTTGTCATATTGCCCTTGCTGAGGAAGGTTATAATATTCCTGGAACCGTTTTAATTGGCACAGATTCACACACTTGTACTTCAGGTGCGTTTGGAATGTTTTCTACTGGAGTTGGGAATACTGACGCTGCGTTTATTTTGGGTACTGGAAAAATATGGGAAAAAGTTCCAGAAACTATGAAATTTACTTTCACTGGAAAAATGCCAGAATACTTAACTGCAAAGGATTTAATATTGCAAATACTCGGCGATATTACTACAGACGGTGCTACTTATCGTGCTATGGAGTTTGATGGTGAAGCTGTGTTTTCTCTTTCTATGAACGAAAGAATGACTCTTTGCAACATGGCTATTGAAGGCGGTGGAATGAATGGAATAATTCCAGTTGATGCAGTAACAGAAGATTATTTACAAGAAAGAACTAATAAAGCTTATGATAAATTTTACAGTGACGAAGATGCTGTTTATCATAGTAAATATGAATACAATGTCGAAAACCTTGTTCCATTAGTAGCTAAGCCACATAGTCCTGACAACAAAGCTGCAGTTAGAGAAGTTGAAGGAACTCCTATTACAAAGGCATATATCGGTTCTTGTACTGGTGGAAAAATATCTGATTTTCAGTTTGCTGCAAAAATATTGTATGATAAAAAGGTTGCTGTAACTACTTTTATTGTTCCAGCAAGTACAGAAGTTGCAAAGCAATTGGAAACTGAGATGTATAAAGATAAATCGTTAAAAGAAATCTTCGAATCAGCTGGTGCTGTAATTGCAAAATCATCTTGTGCTGCTTGTCTAGGTGGACCAGACGATACAATTGGAAGAACTGTTGGAAACGATGTAACAATTTCAACAACCAATAGAAATTTTCCAGGTAGGATGGGAAGCAAACAAGCAGAAGTATATTTGGCTTCACCACTTACAGTTGCTGCTTCTGCAGTTAAAGGAGTTATAACAGACCCACGTGATTTAATGTAATTTAATAGAAAAAATGGATTTATAATGGAAAATATAGTAATTGGAAAAGCATTTGTTTTGGGAAACAATATTGATACTGATCAAATAATTCCCGCAGAACATCTTGTTTATAGTATGGATGATGAAAACGAAGCAAAAATGTATGGTAAATATGCTCTTTCGAGTGTTCCAAAAGAATATTCTGGATTACCGTTGGGAAATATACCATTTGTTGAAGAAGGGAAATATGAATCAGAATATCAAATTATTGTTGGAGGTTCAAATTTTGGCTGTGGCTCTTCGCGAGAACATGCTCCTTATGCACTTATGAAAGCTGGTGCTAAAGTAATTATTGCAGAATCTTATGCTCGAATTTTTTATCGTAATTCTGTTGATGGTGGCTTTGTTATTCCATACGAAATAAAAGAAAAACTGAATGAAAAAGTTAAAACTGGGGATGTATTAAAGATTGATATTGAAAATAATATTTTAGTCAATAATTCAACTGGAGAAACTTTTAGTTTAAATCCACTTGGAGATGTATTGCCAATAGTTTCAGCAGGTGGACTTTTCAAGTATGCCCGAAAAAGTGGAATGATTGAATAAATTATTGTTTTCAAAATAGAATTTAGAAAAAAGATTAGGAGTAAGATTAAGAGAAAGATTAAGACATAACAATTCGTAATTTCTTGTGTCTCATATCTAACATCTCAAATCTAAAATAAAATGAAAAAATTAGAATTATTTGATACAACTTTAAGAGATGGTACTCAAGGCGAAGGCGTTAATATTTCCATCCATGATAAATTAGAAATAACAAAAAGATTGGATGAATTTGGAATTAACATTATTGAAGGTGGTTGGCCAGGCAGTAATCCAAAAGATGAGGAGTATTTTGAAATAGTTCAAAACTTGAAACTTAAAAATTCCAAGATATGTGCGTTTGGCTCAACAGCCCGCTATCCCGATAGAATTGAAAGCGATAATAACTTACTCAAACTTGTGGCTTCAAATGCTCCAATTATAACAATATTTGGAAAAACTTGGCGTTTCCATTCAGAAAAAACACTTGGATTAACAGATGAACAAAATGAAGAGTTGATTTATAAATCTGTTAAATTCCTTGTAGAAAAAGGTCGTAGAGTTATTTTTGATGCCGAGCATTTTTACGATGGTTATAAAGATGATGCAAATTTTGCTATTAAAATGTGTAAAGCAGCAGTAAAAGGTGGAGCAGATACAATTGTACTTTGTGATACAAACGGTGGTTCGCTTCCTCACGAAGTTTATGATATTACTGAAAATACGCTAAAACAAATCGAAATACCTATTGGAATTCACGCTCATAACGATGGCGGAGTTGCAGTTGCAAATTCAATTGCTGCGGTTCAAGCTGGTGCAACTCACGTTCAAGGCACAATGAATGGAGTAGGTGAGCGTTGTGGAAATGCTGACCTTTGTACAATAATTCCAAATCTAATTTTGAAAATGAAAAGGGAAACAGTCTTTGATTTGAATTTGACCAATTTAACTTCACTCTCTAATTTTGTTTACGAAATGATGAACGTTTCACCAAACACACGAGCGCCATTTGTTGGTAAATCTGCATTCGCTCATAAAGGTGGAATTCATGTTAGTTCGGTGTTAAAAGATAGCAGAATGTATGAGCATCTTGAACCAAACGCGGTTGGAAATATTCAGCGAGTTATTGTTTCTGATTTATCAGGACAGAGTAATATTAGATATAAAGCTGCAAAACTTGGAATTGAATTGCCAGAAGATCAGGAATTCAATAAAAAATTCGTTCATTTTCTAAAGGAACTTGAGTATAAAGGATTTCAGTTTGATGGCGCAGAAGCATCTTTTGAACTTTTACTAAGAAACGAACTAAGTGAATTACCAACGTACTTTAATGTAACTTATGCAAAAGTTAATGTCATGTTTGATGACAAAGGATCAGAATATTCCGAAGCAGTGTTAAAGGTTGAAGTAAATGGTGAAGTTGAGCACACCGCAGCTGAGGGACATGGTCCAGTAAATGCACTTGATAAAGCATTACACAAGGCTTTAAGAAGATTTTATTCAGAATTGGATGATGTTCATTTGATTGATTACAAAGTGCGCGTGCTTGGTGAAGGCGATGGAACTGCAGCAAAAGTGCGTGTATTAATTGAATCGGGAGACAAAAATAATACTTGGTCAACAGTTGGAGTTTCTGAAAATATTATTCAAGCATCATTACAAGCACTTACTGATAGTATCAACTATAGATTATTTAAAAGCTAAAATCAACAAAACGCTAATTTATTCCAGCATATTTTTACTGGAATAAATTAGCGTTTACAATTCGAATTATTTGATATTTGCTAATCATTTCAATAATATTATTTTTATCAAAATGAGCTTTGAATGAAAATAAATATCGCAAAAATAATTTTAGTCGTTAGCATTATAATTATTTCCGCATGTAGTGAAGTTGAAAAAGATAATACTGAAGACTTAAATGTTATAATATCATTAAATGACAAAATTATTGTTGATGACGATTTAAGCATATCATATCAAGTTCCTCAAAACTGGGATGAAATGCCAGCCTCACTATCGGATAAATTAGTTGCAAGAATCAATAAAAAAGGTGAAGATGAGTTTATCGTATATTCTCCCAAAACTTTTTATTATGCAAACTCATTAAACGCTTTATTACGAATTGGTAAAATTATACATAAAGATAGCATCTCAAATGATTCACTATCAATTGAAAAATATTCTGCTCTTTTTCAAAAATTCAATAATGAATTGCAAATTGAAACTTCAAATATTAGGGTAAGCAATTTTTCAATTTTGCAAATGAAAATAGTTAGAAACAATTTAATGTCATTTAAGTATTTATTTGAAAATCATAACAGAGAGATTATTCAATTTGACTTTTCAATTAATGAAGAAAACTATTTGGAAGTTTATCCTAGTATAATTGCTTCCATTAATTCAATTAAGATACTTTAAAACTTCCTAAAAAATTATTTGGTATATGTAATCTGAAAATCATTTATACTTTAAATAAATAGGGACAAGCATTTTCGCTCACATTATCTTAAATTTAATCTATAAAAAAAAATATTTTGAGGATATAATGAAATTTACATTAAACGTTGACCATGTTGCTACATTACGAAATGCAAGGGGAGAAATGCAACCTGACCCTGTAACTTTTGCGCTAATGGCGGAGCAATTTGGCGTGGACGGAATTGTAGTTCATTTGCGTGAAGATAGACGACACGTAAACGAACGTGACGTTCGTCTTCTTCGTGAATTAATTACTACAAAACTTGATCTTGAAATGGCTGCAGTTGATGAAATAATTGAGATTGCTTGTGATATCCAACCAGAAATGGCTACTTTAGTTCCTGAAAAGAGGCAGGAATTAACAACAGAAGGTGGATTAAACGTAATTGACGACATTGAAAAATTAAGAAATGCTATAGATAGACTTCATGAGAAGGATATTCTTGTATCACTTTTTGTAGAACCTGATATTGAGCAAATTGATGCTGCTTATGGAATTAATGCTGATATGATTGAAATCCACACCGGAAATTATGCCAATGCTGAAACTGAAGTTGATATGTTTATTGAATTGGATAGAGTTAAACTTGCTGTTGAACATGCCAAAAAACTTGGACTTACTGTTAATGCAGGACACGGATTAAATTATAATAATATTACAGAGTTCCTTGAAGTTGAGGGAATTGATGAAGTAAGTATTGGGCAAGCGGTTATTGCTCGTTCTATTTTTGTAGGATTAGAAAAAGCAATTTCTGAGATGAGAAATTTGATTAAATAAAATCATTTATTTTTTGATTTTAATAAGTAATTGAAATGTTATATTTTTGATGCGAAATTGGAATTAGGAAGAATTATGTGTGTAAATTTTAAGAGTTTAACCATTTAATTGCGTCCTTAAAACTGGCTACATATTTTATTTCTCGCATCTTAAATATTTTATCCATTTTACTAAAATTAAGCAGATTTGTTTTTGATTGACCAATTATTCTTACAACTTTTCCTACCTTAACTTTTTGCTTTATGGAAAGATTTACCTTATTCAATATTGCTATTTGTTCCAGAGATTCTGATACATATTCAGAAAGATCTGTAATAATTGAAAAATTCTCTTTCAACTGCACGACCAATGGTCCAACGCTTGCAATACTATTGGCTATATCTTCTTTTGTCATACCAGAAGTAATAAATACTAAAAGGAGATTATTTTCTATATCAATTTTACATTCAATCATTCTACATCTTGATTTTATATAATTTATATTATCGTTTTAAATGAAAAAAAGTTGATTTTATTTCTTAAATAATGGTATAGAATTAATAAAATAATTTATTCATTTCAAAAGTTAATACATGATTATAAAAATTGAATAATTTGCATAATCCACATGATTAAAACGATTAAAATCTTACAAATAATGATGTATTATTGTTAAATTTGCGTTTCAGTTAATTTTATAAGAATTATTGCTTGATAACAGATATAGTTAAAATATTAGAATTTGTAACCTCAAACGAAGAATCCGCATTTTTTTATACTCCCTTAATTAATGGCAATGAAACAAGCTACTTGTTCAAAAAATCCACAGAATCAGTTATTTGTAAAAATTTGAATGACATAAATAAGTCGCTAAAATTAATTGATGAATTATCAAAAAAATATGATTTTGCTTACGGCTCAATTCCTTATGAAACTGGATATTTTTTTGAAGAAAAATTGAAATCATTTATAACAAGTAAGGATAGTAAATTTATTACTTTTCATTTCTTTGATGACAATGAAGTGGAAATTATTTCTACAAAAAATATTGATTTTAGAAATGTCAATAAATTATTTAATGATACTAATTTTACTATCAATAATTTGGAATTAAATGAATCACAAACGGAATATGAAGCAAAAATTGAAAGAATTAAAGATTACATTTCCAAAGGTGACACCTATCAAGTTAATTATACATTAAAAGCTAAGTTTGATTATAGCGGTGAAATTATAAATTTCATTGCCCAACTTTTATTCAAACAATCTGCTTCTTTTACATCAATCATAAATGAAAAGCACTATTTTATTATTTCAATTTCACCTGAACTATTTTTTAAAACTGAGGGAAATAAAATTATTTCCAAACCGATGAAGGGAACTATTAAACGAGGCGTGAATTTTGAAATTGATTCTGTCCAAAGTATGAATCTTAGAAATAGTGAAAAGGATAAAGCTGAAAACATAATGATTGTTGATTTACTTCGTAATGATTTTGGAAAACTTTGTAATTATAATTCTGTAAAAGCTGAACCAATATTTGAGATTGAAAAATACGAGACTTTATATCAAATGACTTCTACTGTTAGTGGCGAGTTGAAATATAAATCATTTTCTGAGATAATTACAAACCTTTTCCCATGTGGTTCAATTACTGGTGCTCCTAAAATTAGGACGATGGAAATAATACATGAGCTGGAAAAAGAAAAACGGGGTGTATATACTGGAACCATCGGAATTATTAATAAAAATGATTTCACATTTAATATTCCAATTAGGACAATTACATTGGGTAAGTTCACAAATAAAGGTGAAATTGGGCTTGGAAGTGGAGTTGTATGGGATAGTAATCCACAAGCTGAATTTGAGGAAGTAAAACTTAAAAGCGAATTTTTAACAAATTCCACTAACTATTTTGAACTCTTTGAAACTATGCTGATTGAAAATGGAGAAATATTCTTATTAGAAAATCACATTAGTAGATTAAAAAAAGCAGCACAACATTTTCTCTTTTATCTTGATGAAGTTAATTTGCGCGAGCTGCTAAAATTAATTGTTGTTGGATTAAATCAAAACCTTAAATTCAAACTAAAAATATCGCTTACTAAGTGGGGAGAATTAAAATATAATTTGGAGCAAATTGCTGAAAATAAAAATTATGGAAGAATATTAATCTCTAAAAAAATAATTGATAGTAATAATATGTTCCAATATTTTAAAACAACTAACCGAGAATTGTACAATTCTGAAATCAAGAAATGGCAAAAAGAAGGTTTTGACGATGTAATATTTCTGAACAAAAATGGTAACGTTGTTGAAGGTGCAATTACTAATATCATGATTTCACACAAAAATGGTTTTATCACACCACCAATTGAAGATGGTTTGCTAAACGGATGCTATCGTGAATATTTGCTTTCCAAAAAGAAAAATGTTACTGAAAAGAGTTTTGGAATTGATGAATTGTTAAATGCTGAAGAGGTTAAAATATTTAATTCTGTGAAAAAAGAGATTAAGATTCGGGAGATTATCTTTGATGGGAAAAGCACAGAAAAAAAATGGAATAGAACATAATAGAAGAATAAATAACATCCAAAAGTTGGATAATAAAATTCAACTGGTTAAAAATTAGCATAAGGAAGATTCGATAAATACTTTGCTTTTGTCATTGCGCCCGATTCATAGGGAGAAGCAATCTTTTGATTATAACCCAATATCTAAAGATTGCTTCGTGGAGTATATACACTGAACGAAGTGAATATGCTCGCAAAGGCAGTTATGAAATAATAGAATTTTTATCAACTCTAAGTTATTATAAATGAATATGTTAGACTATGTTTTTCATGATGACCGTCATTAGAAATTATTTCTAAATGACAGATTTGTGTTTATTGTTCTGACCTTCCTTCAGCAGACAGACTACTTGGAGAGAAATCTTTCATAATTCAATTCTGCTTTGCGTGACAAGCCAACAGAAATGGTTCAAAATAACAGATCCAATATTTTACTGAAACTCCAATATCTTTGAAATAATATTATTTAATGTGAAGTCAAAACACTTCACTTAATTGAATCAATTTGATAATATATCAAATTTATGCACTTTAGATAAATTATATTCAAATAATAATAGCTGAAAAATTAGCAAATTAGACAAAAAAAGAAGATTTCCCTTAAAAGTACAATCGCTTTTTTTGTTTTATCATTTGGCATATTACTTGTGGTATTTTAGCTAAATAATGAGACCACAATGAAACAAGTAACATTTAAATATTTTATGAACTTACAAGCACGCTTCTTAAATTTTAAGGCTTACCAACTTAAAGTTTCTGAGCTGGAAGTAGCTTCAATTTTTGCAGAGTATTTAAGAAGCAAAATTGAGCAAAAATATACCATAATATTTTAATACTACATTCTATCTGTTTTTGCTGTGTTATTAAGAAGTAATATTTATATCTAATATGGTAAAAAGAGAATTGCTCTTCACTCAAAAACTTGTATACCAACTGCCAATATCTTCTTCAACTTAAAATCCAACAATAAATGTAATAATACTAAATTTAGTTTCATTTCTTTATAAATATATTTACCAATGGTAAGGTTTTATATTAAGTGTAGAATAAAGATTTAGCTAAACATTAAAAGAAATTTATAGTGAAAATAATTATCTTCATAAATCAAAATAAATAATTAGATAGAAAGAAAATCACGGTAATACAGAGAGAAAAAAGAGCATATAAAAAGTTGCAGGATCTGCTAGTACAATTTTATCTACATTTGATTTATCAGTAATTAGGGGAGTTATATATTTTATTATAAATTTGTAGTGCAAAATAATAAGTTTAGATAATAAAGGAATTATATTGAAAAAGAAATTTGAAAAATACTCACAAAACTATAACAAAGAAGCTGAAAAAATAGATAAAAAATTATCAATTTTATTGGAGAATGCAAGTCCCAAATCATTATATGAACCATGTAGTTACATTTTGCAGAGTGGAGGTAAGCACTTACGTGCATATTTAGTTCTACTTTGCACAAAGGCAGTTGGTGGAAAATTTTCACAAGCCTATAATGCTGCTTTATCAGTTGAAATATTGCACAACTTTACACTTGTGCACGATGACATAATGGATAGTGCTGAAAAACGCCGCGGTAGAGAAACACTTCATATAAAGTATGATATAAGCACAGCAATTCTTGCAGGCGATAGTTTAATAGCAGTTGCATATAAAAATTTACTAAAGGATTGTAAAATCAATACCACTAGCATCCTAAATACATTTAATGAAAGTGTAATAGAAATATGCGAAGGGCAAAGTCTTGATAAAGAGTTTGAAATTAGAAATGATGTTACAATTGATGAATATAAAGTAATGATTTACAAAAAAACTGCTGCTCTTATTCAAATGTGCTGTTCAATTGGTGCACAACTTGGTAATGGAACAAAACAAGAAATAAAAGCTCTTGAAAATTACGGAAATAATCTTGGTTTAGCTTTTCAATTAAAAGACGATTTACTTGATATTATTGGAGATGTTAAGGATTTTGGGAAAAATGTTGGGGGAGATTTAGTTGAAGGCAAAAAAACATTTCTTTTTCTAAAAGCTTTAGAATTAGCAAATGGTGATGACAAAAAAGAGTTATTAAAAGTTATAGAAAATAAGGGTATTAGAAAAAGCCAAATTAACAAGTATAAAAAGCTTTATGAAAAACTTAATATACTTGAAATTACTGAGAAAGAAATTAGTAGATATACTAACTTGGCAATTAAAGCTATTAAAAATATTAAGGATTCTGAAGTTAAGGAAAATTTAATTTGGTTGGCAAATTTACTCATAAATAGAAATAAATAATGATTGAAGAAAAAGTTGAAATTATAAATAACGCTGGTTTACATACTAGACCTGCTGCAACTATAGTAAAAATTGCTGCTCAATTTGAATCTGAATTTTTTATAATGAAAGATGGATTTAGTATTAATGGTAAAAGTATAATTGGAGTTATGACTTTAGCGGCTGCTAAAGGTTCAATTATAAAATTAACTTTTGATGGAATTGACGAAGTGGAAATGTCAAAAGCAATATTGGAATATTTTAACAGAGGATTTGATGAATTATGACTGAGTTAAAAAAAGCAAATGTTTATCGTGGAATTCCTGCTGCTCCAGGTATTAGAATAGCTGAAGCCTTTTTATTTAAAAAAGATATAGAACGTGTGGTTGAAGAAGATATTTTGGATGTTGATAAAGCACTCGAAAACTTCAACGAAGCACTTGTAAAATCAAAAGATGAACTAAGTAAAGTATTTAGTTTAGCAGTTGATAAACTTGGGGAAAAACGAGCTGCACTTTTCGAAGCTCAAATTATGATTCTAGATGATCCCATTCTAATAAAAACAATTGTTGATAGAATTATTGATGAGAAAAAAAACTCTGAATTTATTGTAAATAGTGAATTTTTAAAATATCAAAATTTAATGTCTATGTCAGAAGAACCATACATGAAAGAAAGGTCACATGATATTGAAGATATTAAAAACAGAATTATTAGGAATATTAGAAAGAAAAAATGGAAATCGAGAATTACCGAAGAAGAAATAATTCTTGTGTCAAATTCACTTACACCAGCCGATACTGTGCTTTTTTCAAGGTTAAAAGTTACTGGTTACGTAACTAACTTTGGTGGATTAACATCACATGCAGCAATAGTTGCAAGATCTCTTAATGTACCTGCTGTTGTTGGACTTCATGAAGCAACTGAAAACATAAATAACGGTGATAGATTAATTATTGATGGCTTCAATGGAATTGTTGTTGTAAATCCTGATGATGAACAACTAGAATTCTACCAACGGAAATTAAAAAAACTTTCCCAGGCGGATATTGAACTTGCAAAGTTGAAAGATTTACCAGCTATAACATTAGATGGTAAAAAAATTGATATACTAGCAAATCTTGATATGAGTGAAGAACTTGAGTTAATTATACAGAATGGTGGTGAAGGTGTTGGTTTAATGCGCACAGAGCAAATATTCCAGGAGTATGATTCATTTCCAAGTGAAGAAGAACAAACAACTGTATATTCAAATTATGCTCAAAAATTATATCCGCTTCCGTTAACAATTCGTGCCTTTGATATTGGTGGTGATAAAGTTCTTCCTGTTGATGTTCGTGAACCAAATCCTATGTTAGGTTGGAGAGGAATAAGATTTTTGCTTGATAATAGAAGTCTTTTCAAATCGCAAGTAAGAGCTGTGCTAAAAGCAAGTATTCATAAAAACATTAAATTTATGATTCCAATGGTAGCATCCTTCAAAGAAGTGAAGTTAACAAGAGTATTATTTGATGAATGCAAAAATGAATTAACCAACGAAGGTGTAAATTTTGATAATCATATGGAACTTGGAATTATGATTGAAGTTCCATCTGCGGCTTTAATGATAAAAGATTTAGCTGATGAAGTCGACTTTTTTAGCATTGGGACAAACGATTTAATCCAATATATGCTTGCAGTTGATAGAGGAAATGATATTGTTTCAAACCAATACCAAGAGTTTCATCCAGCTATTATTAGAACTTTATATTTTATAATTAGTGAAGCAAAGAAATACGAAACTAAAGTTACTCTCTGTGGCGAAATGGCTGCTGATTACATAGCACTTCCACTTTTAGTTGGTTTAGGACTTGACTCAATAAGTGTTAGCGGTTCTGTAATTCCACATGCAAAACAAATAATTCGCGCATTAAATTATAAAGAAATTTCTGAATTAGTTGCAGTTTGTCTGAAATATAAAACTGAAAAAGAAATTCATGATGCCCTGGATAAATTTTATTTTGATAAATTCGGCGAAAGTTCAAAAGAATTTTATTCTAATTAGAAGGATTTAATATGAAAAAAGAGAAATGGTTTATCATTTTAATATTATTAATTTCTGTTGTGTTTATTACATCTTGTGTACCAGGTGGTGGTTCTAGTGGACCAGATGATCTTGCTGGCTTTTTTCTGGGCATCTGGCATGGTTGGATAGCACCAATTTCTTTAATTCTTGGATTGTTTAATCCAGAAATCCGAATTTATGAAATACAGAATTCTGGTTGGTGGTACGATTTCGGTTTTTACATGGCTATTATTAGTGGATTTGGCGGATTATCATTCTTTAGAAAAAATAAAGATGAATAATATTTTAAATTGTTGAATTGTTAAAATATTACTAGTGGAAAGTCAAACTATTGAAACTAAATTGCTTCTAAAAAGTATTCATTTTTAAATGAAACTCTCCTAAAAATGTAGCAAAAAGTTGGGTTTTTAAGAATTACATTTTAGGATAAAATTCTTAAAACAATTTAGCAATTATACAATAATTCCTTAATGAGCTTCCAACCAATTATTTCCAACACCAATTTCAACAACTACTGGCACTTTTAATAAAAATGCTTCTTCCATACTTTTTTTAATTATTGGTTTAACTATTTCAAGTTCGTCTTTGGGAACATCAAAAACCAACTCATCATGTACCTGCAATACCATTTGTGTTTTAGCACTTATTCTTTTTAACTCATTCTGAACTTTAATCATAGCTAGTTTAATCATATCAGCGGCTGTACCTTGAATTGGCATGTTTACAGCAACTCTTTCTTCAAATTGACGTAAAACTCTATTTTTACTATTTATATTTTTAAGATATCGTCTTCGTCCAAGAAGAGTTTCTGCGTATTCTTTTTCTTTAGCTTGTGCAATTGAATTATCAATAAAATTTTTAACATTGCTGAAATTTTCAAAATATGTATCAATTATTTCTTTGCCATGAGCACGAGTAATTCCAAGTCTTGTTGAAAGACCAAAAGCTCCAATTCCGTAAAGGATTCCAAAATTTACTTCTTTTGCTTTTCTACGCATATCTGGTGTAACTTCTTCTTTAGGAATTTGGAAAACTAGTGCTGCTGTTGAAGTATGAATATCCTCACCATTGCCAAATGCTTTCATTAAAGTTTCATCTTCACAAATTGAAGCCATAATTCGCAATTCTATTTGACTATAGTCTGAACTAAGCAAAACATGATTTTTATCGCGTGGAATAAAGGCTTCACGAATTTTCTTACCTAAATCAGTTCGTATTGGAATATTCTGCAAATTGGGATTCAAGCTAGAAAGCCTACCAGTTGAAGCAACGGTTTGGCTAAATGACGTATGTACTCTTTTGGTTACTGGGTCAATTAATTTTGGAAGTGAGTCGGCATAAGTTGATTTTAACTTTGTAGCTTGGCGAAATTCAAGTAAATAATCAATAATTGGATTTGTGCCTTTTAGTGCTTCAAGTGATGAAGCATCTGTTGAAAATCCAGTTTTTGTTTTTTTATTTGAAGGAAGATTCATTTTATCAAACAAAATTACTTGTAATTGTTTTGGCGAGTTAAGATTAAATGTTTCTCCAGCAATTTCGTAGATAGCTTTTGTGTATTCCTCCATTGATTTTTTTAATAGAACACTAAAATCATTTAACGCTTTTGTATTTAGATTTATTCCCGTACGCTCCATATCTTCAAGAACTTTTACTAAAGGGAAGTCAACTTTTTCAGAAATTTCAGTTAAATTATTTTCGATAAGTAATTTTTTGAATAATTTGTATAGCCTAAAAGTTATGTCAGCATCTTCACATGCATAGATTGAAAGTTTATCCAGTTCAACATCAAAAATTAAATTAGGGTCTTTCACTTTGCCCATAATTTCCGAAAATGAAATAGGGGAGTATTCCAAATATTTTTTTGACAATGCATCCATTCCATGTTTTTGATCGGGATCAATAATGTAGCTAGCGAGCATCGTATCAAAATAGAAATTTTCAACATTAATTCCATTTGTTCTTAAAACGGCAATATCATATTTCCCATTTTGGCAAACTTTTTTAATTTCTTTATTTTCAAAAATTGGTTTAAATATTTTTGTGAAGTCATCTATATTTATCCTATCACTTAAATCTCTATCAAAAAGTGTGTTGCTAATTACAAATGGATTAATTGGAATAAAAAAAGCCTCGTGTGTTTTAACTGCAAAAGAAACTCCTGCAATTTTAACATTTAGTGTATCAAGTGAATTAGTTTCTGTGTCAAAAACAAAAAGTTCAGAATTATTTAAAAGAGAGGCTAATTTTTCTGCTTCTCGTAAATCAGTAATTAATTTATATTCAACTTTATCGGCTTCATATTTAGAATCCATATTTTTCTCTTCAACCACAGAAGATACTTCTGATTCAGATGAATTGTAAATTTTATTAACTTTATTGATAAGACTTTTTAATTCCAATTCATTAAGAATATCAATTACTTTTTCAAAATTTGGAGGAGTAAATTTTGCATCTTCAAAATTGAATTCAAAAGGAACATTTGTTTCAATTGTAGCTAATTCCTTTGATAAAAAAGCGTTTTCCTTATTTGCTTCTAATTTTGCACGAACTCCTTTTTTTTCAATCTTTTCAATATTATTGTAAATATCTTCTATATGTCCAAATTGTTGTATTAAAGGAGTAGCATTTTTTGGTCCAATACCAGCAACACCTGGAATATCATCACTTGAATCACCAACTAAAGCAAGATAATCTATCATGAATTTTGGCTCAAAACCATATTCTTCTATTACTTTTGCTTTATCCATTTTAACAATATCATCACCAGAACGACCTGGTTTAATAACTGTAACCTTATCGGTTACAAGTTGAACATAATCCTTATCAGGAGAAACGGCAAAGGAAATTAGTCCTTCTGACTCCGCACGCTTAACAGCGGTTCCAACTAAATCATCTGCTTCATATCTGGGCAAAATATAAAGTGGAATATTTAGTGCTTCAATTATTTCTTTTATTCTTTTAATTTGAGGAATTAAATCTTCAGGCATTTCGGTTCGGGAGGATTTATATTTATCATATCTTTCGTGCCTAAAAGTTTTTTCCTTAGAATCGTAAGCTATTGCTAAGTAATCGGGTCGTGAATCTTGAATTATTTTGAATAATTGGTTTACAAAACCATAAACTGCTGAAGTTGGTTCACCCTTTGAATTTTTTAAGGGATTCTTGATAAAAGCAAAATAACTTCGGTAAGCAATTGCCATTGCATCTATTATAACAAATCGTTTTTGTAGGTTTTCCATATAATCTCTATCTTTAACGTTACGTTTATTCTTTAAAATGAATGTTAATCTATTTAATTATTGCGCAAATGTAAAATTTCAATAATACAATTATCAAAAAGAGAAAAATAATGAAAATTTCAAAAATGCTAATCACTTCACTTCTTGTTCTATTTTGGATGTTTCCAATATATTCACAAAGCGTTAACGACACTTTATTTATTGCTTCATGGAATATGGAAAATTTATTTGATGCCATAGATGACCCAAATAATAATGATGAAGAATTTTTACCAAATGGCAAGAAAGAATGGACGCAAGAAAAAATTGATTCCAAGATTGAAAATCAAGCAAAAGTTATTAAGTGGATGAATAATGGAAATGGACCTGATCTTTTAGGAGTTCAAGAAGTAGAGCATAGGCAGTTATTAGATACTCTTCTTGCAAGAAATTTCAAAAACAAAAACTATAAAATTGCATATGTTGAATCACTAGACAAACGTGGTATTGATAATGGACTAATTTACAACGCAGATAAATTTGAAGTAATTAATATTAAACCAATTGAAGTTGAATTGCCAAGTAAATACCCAACAAGATATATTTTGGAAGTTAAATTAAAGTCTAAATCTGGTGAAGAAATATTCGTTTTTGTAAATCATTGGCCCTCAAGAGGCGGTGGAGAAGAAAAATCGCAACCAAACAGAATTAAAGCGGCGTTAGTATTAAGAGAAGAAATAGATTTACTTTATCAAGATAATAATAATTTAAATATAGTAATTATGGGCGATTTCAATGACATGCCAAACAATCTTTCAATTGCACGTTATTTATGGACAAGCGATTATAATTGTTCAACTATAATTGAGCCAAATAGATTATATAATTTAGCTTATCAAGATTTTACTAATGGAAATGGTAGTTATTTATATCGTGGTAATTGGAATATGTTGGATCAGATAATTGTTTCCAGTGATGTTGTTGGTAAAGGAAATGTGAAATATATTTGTGATTCTTTTCATTTAATTAAGCCTGATTTTTTAATTCAGCAAGATGGCAAATACAAAGGCTCTGCAAAACCTACTTTTGGAGGAAAAACATATTTGGGTGGGTATAGTGATCACATACCTGTTGCAGCAAAATTTTTAATTAGTAAATAAATTGACTTAAATAGGTTGTTTTAACATTTACAATAATCTAAATATAGAAATGGAATTTTAGTGTTACCAAATAGAAAGATTGAAGATAGAATTGATGTCCTATTAGAATATTTAACAGATTATATTTATACGGTTTCTATTGAAGATGATAAAGTAATGGATACATATCATAGTTCCGGATGCGTTGCCGTAACTGGATATACATCAGAGGATTATGAAAATGATCCAGACCTTTGGTTAAGAATGGTTCACAAAGAAGATAAAGACCTTGTTGTAGATCAAGCAAAAAGAGCAACAGCAGGAGAAAATGTAAAACCTTTGGAACATCGTATTATTCATAAGGATGGTTATACTAGATGGGTGAAAAATAGCATTGTTCTTTCAAAAGATAATAATGGAAAAGTTCTTTTTTACGATGGAATTATCAATGATATAACTGAGTTAAAAAATGCAGAATATTTGAATCAAGTAAAATATAGACAATTAATTCAAGCAGATAAAATGGCTTCTCTCGGAGTTCTTGTTTCTGGCATTGCTCATGAAATGAATAATCCAAATAATTTTATTTCATTAAATGTTAAATTTTTAGAAAAAGTATGGAAGGAACTAAAACCAGTATGGAATGATTTTGCTAGTAAAAATGAAGATTATCTTATTGTAGGAATGAGTGCAAAAAAAATTGAAGAAAATATTGCACAATCTTTAGATGGAATTACAAAGGGAGCTAACCGTATTAGTAAAATAACTAGAAGCTTAACTAATTATGCAAAGAAAGATCATGGAAAACTTGATGATGATATTGATTTAAATGAAGTTGTGCAAAATGCTGTTCTTATTACAGATAATTTAATTAGAAAGTTTACTAATAAATTTGAAGTAAATTATAATAGTGATCTCCCAATTGTAAAAGGGAATATGCAGCAACTTGAACAAGTTGTAATTAACTTAATTAATAATTCATGTCAATCCTTAGATTCAAAAGATTCTGCAATTACAATAAATCTGTATCATGATGAAAGCGATAATTATGCGGTTATTGAAGTTGCTGATGAAGGTGTAGGAATTGATAAAGTAGCTTTAAAGAAAATATTCGATCCATTTTTTACAACTAAAAGAAATTCTGGTGGAACTGGATTAGGTTTATCTATTTCATACAATATTGTTAAACATCACGACGGTGAACTAGTTATTAAAAGTGATGTTGGAGACGGCACACATTGTTATTTAAAACTTCTAATAAATAGAAAGATGTAATTATGAGTCAAGCTTTATATCCTAAACTACCAATTATGCTCGTTGATGATGAAGAGCAGTTTTTGTTAAGTGCAGAATTAACACTGGTTTCAAACGGTATTAATAATATTAAAAAAGTAAGCGATAGCCGCATTGTTATGGACGAATTGGCTATGGATCAGTATTCAATGGTTGTATTGGATATTGATATGCCTAATATTACTGGACTAGAACTCCTTCCAAAAATATTTGAAAAATATCCAGATATTCCTGTAATAATAATTACAGCAATTAATGAAGTTGAAGATGCAGTATTTAGTATGAAGAATGGTGCTTTCAATTATTTATTGAAACCAGTTGATGAAACTCGTTTTGTTACTACCATTAAGAGTGGTATTGATTTACGCCAAGTGCGCAGTGAGAATCAATTACTCAAAAAGTATTTACTTGAAGATAAACTTCAATATGCCGAAGCTTTTGAGCATATAATTACACAGAGCAAAGAGATGCGCGGTGTGTTCAAGTATATTGAGGCAATTGGTAAAACTCATTTGCCAATTTTAATAAATGGAGAAACAGGTGTTGGAAAGGAACTTATTGCTTCTTCAATTCATGAAGTAAGTGGGCGTAATGGTGAACTTGTAACCTTAAACGTTGCTGGCGTTGACGATACACTTTTTTCAGATACATTATTCGGGCATAAAAAAGGTGCCTTTACTGGTGCTGAAATTGACCGAAAAGGTATGATTGAACGTGCGAGCGGTGGTACGCTTTTTCTTGATGAAATTGGAGACATGAGTATAGAATCGCAAGTTAAGCTTTTGCGCTTATTGCAAGATGGGCATTATTATCCTCTCGGTTCTGATCTTCCCAAATATTCGGATGCAAGAATTATATGCGCCACTCATAGGGACTTATTAGCAATGAAGGACAAAAATGAATTCCGCGCAGATTTGTTTTACCGCTTACAATCTCATCAGATTATTATTCCACCATTAAAAGATAGAAAAGAGGATATTCCTTTATTGGTTGATTATTTCATAGAAAAAGCTGCAATTGACTTAAACAAAAAGGTTCCTACTATTCCTAAGCAGATTTATACATTATTATCAAACTATAATTTCCCGGGAAATGTAAGGGAATTAGGTGGTTTAATTTATAATGCTGTTAGTATGCACAGTGCTGGTGTTCTTTCGCTTGAAACCATCAAGCAAAAAATATTTAGTGATGGTATTCAAGAAAATGAATACCTTAAGAAGGGTCAGATTAAAATGGATAAGGTATTAAGGTTGCCAGATCCATTACCTTCTTTGAAAGATATGGAAGAGATTTTAATTAATGAAGCATTAAAACGTTCCGATGGAAATCAAACAATTGCTGCTCAACTACTAAAAATGAGTCGTAGGGCATTAAACAATCGTATTCAAAGAAATAAAGATTAGATTAGCTCATCATATTGATAGTTTATTAACAATTCCTTAACATTTCTACTGCCACATTTTTGTGGAATGCCACTTAACTGTACGACATCTAAAGTACTATATTATAAAGAGATAGCATAATATTTATCACTATTATTGAATATTTGTGGCACCCACTTTAATTATCAGTAAAAATCAAATATACTTCTAACTTGTTATAATATAACTAGTTATTCCAATTATCATTTTTTGGCACATATGTTGTTTAATAGGTACATCAAAAACAATACATTTAATGGAGATTTAAAATGAAAAAAACAATAAAAGTACTTTTAATAGCTACACAATTATTTTCAATTACACTTTTTGCTCATACAACAAGTAAAAGAGAAATTTCAAAAAACACGGAAATTAATGTACTTCATTCAATGAACCATGAAGTTGAGACAGTAGCTGAATCTGCAATATTTAATTTATTACTTCTAAAAAATCGTAATCCACAAATGGACTTAACAGCTTTTACAAATGAACTTGTAAAGCTTGCAACTGAGGGTCAAACTGCAAAAATTAGATATAAAGCACAATTAACATATTGGTATTTAACTAATAAAGATAAAATTGGTGAAATCGATTTTAACCATGGAGATGATGATAACAGATATTACGAGGAATTAGCAGACAAATTAAAGTCAATTTTAATTGCCTCAAATTAAAATTAAAAAGTAGTATACTCCTATAGTTAAAAAATGGAGCCGAATTAGGACAATGCTAGGTGCTAATTTAGTTCCATTTTTTATAGTTTTTCTTCCAATACATACTTCATCTTTTGCAATATTCCTCATCACCTAAATTGATAATTATTTCAATTTAAATTTATTCTAATAAAAACTTTTTCTCTTTTTCTAATCATAATTTTCAGAAAACTTATTTTGGTGGTTATGGTCAAAAATATTTCGTTAGCCAAAAAAATAAAAAAAAATAATATTTAATAAAGAATTTTTACATTATTTTAGTGTACTGTATAAAAATAATAACTTCAAAATAAATAATTTATTGACATTCATAGGTTATTTGAATAATATTAGCCCTTATAATTTACAGTATAATACATAGCATTTTTTTTAATTAAACAACATAACTTAGGAGGTTAACTCTTATGCAATTTTCAGAAATAATAGGTTCAATTTCTTACCTAATTGCGCAAGTAGAGAGCACTGGTGCACTTACTTATTTACAAGAAAAATTCATTGCTGGTGGAGCATTCATGTATCCGATTCTCGGTTCTTTAATCGTTGGATTAGGATTTGTGTTTGCGAAAATCTTTACACTTACAAGAGCTAGTGTGAATACTAAAAAATTCATCGTTCAAGTAAAAGACGCTCTACAAAAAGGCGGAGTTGATGAAGCAATAAAATTATGTGAAAACTCAAGAGGTTCAATTGCATCAGTATTTCATGCAGGTCTTTTAAGAGCCGATGAAGGTGTTGACGCAGCTGAAAAAGCAATTATGGCTTATGGCGCTATCGAAATGGGATTTCTTGAAAAAGGAATGATTTGGATATCAACATTTATCTCTGTTGCTCCTATGCTTGGATTTACTGGTACAGTACAAGGTATGGTTGAAGCCTTTGACTCTATTGCTGCTTCTGCCCAAATGTCACCATCTGTTGTTGCAGCGCCTATTGCCGTTGCGTTATTAACAACATTATTTGGTCTTATTACTGCTATTATTCTTCAAGTATTCTATAACTATCTTATTTCTAGAATTGACAAAATTGTTGGTGATATGGAAGAGAGTTCAATCGAATTGATTGATGCATTATATGAATTAAATAAAAAATAATTACAAAAATTATTGAGAGAATAAATAATGGTTCAGATTAAAAAGAAAAAAGAACGAGATGCAAAAATACCAGATGCTGGTATGTCTGATATTGTATTTCTACTTTTATTATTCTTTCTGGTTTCAACAACAATTGATGTAGATACTGGTATTGGATTAAGTTTACCTGAATATATTCCAATAGAGGAACAAGTTTTTGTTCCATTGTCAAAAGATAGATTAGCTGCACTTAATATTAATGAAAATGGTGATGTTCTTCTTGATGGGGAGATAATAGCAATTCCTCAAATAAGTGAAACATTAAAACCACGAATTGAAAGTAAAGTTGATTTGCCTTCAACAAAAAAATTGGTAGTTTCTGTAAAAACTGACAGAAAAACAAACTATAATCTTTATATTCAAGCATTGGATCAAATTAAGTTTGCTTATGCAGAGGTACAAAGTGCATATGCACAGCAAGCTTATGGGAAAAAACTTCTTGATTTAACTCCTGAAGAAGCAAATATTGTTAAAAAAGAGAAGGTTCCTATCATTATTTCAATAGCAGAACCAGAAAAGATAAAATAAAGGATTTGAGGAAAAGAAATGACTTTTAATAAGAAAAGAGCATCTGTTAAGCAGGAAATACCTACTTCATCTATGCCTGATATTATTTTTATGCTTCTACTTTTCTTTATGGTTGCAACAACTTTAAGAGAGGTTGATGTTTATGTTCAATATAAACTACCGGAAGCAGTAGCAATAGAGAAAATTGAAAATAAAAGATTAATTTCATATATCTGGGTTGGTAAAGATGGTAGAATTCAGTTGAATGATGTTATTGTCAAATTAGATGAAATTCAAGATATAATGTATAAGAAACGTGTTGAATTACCTAATGTAATTGTTTCATTAAGAATTGATAAAGATTCTGATATGGGAGTTGTTACTGATATTCAACAAGCTTTAAGAAAAGCTGATGCGCGTCGTATAAATTATTCTGCAATGCTGAAACAGTAAGAAAATTAAATAGGTTTATTAAGGCAGGTTATGTTGAAAATATGGCCTGCCTTTTTTTTTATTAAAAAATAGTTTGGAATTAAAATGAATTTAAAAGAAAAAATAAACTCTGATCTTAAAGATGCTATGAAATCTGGTGATAAACTTAGATTATCTACTATTCGTTCAATTAGAGCCTTAATTTTAGAGTTTGAGAAGAGTGGTGCAAATAGAGAATTGACTGCCGAAGAAGAAATTGGTTTAATATCTAGTGCTGCAAAAAAACGCAAAGATTCAATTGAACAATATAAAAATGCTGGAAGAACGGATTTATCAGAAATTGAAGAAAAAGAGCTTTCTATTTTGGCGGAATATCTTCCTAAACAACTATCTGATGAAGAAATTGAGTTGGAAATTAGAAATATTGCAAAAGAAATTGGAGCTGTAAATAAATCTGATTTTCCTAAACTTATGCCACTTGCTGTAAAGGAATTAAAAGGCAAGGCTGATGGCAAAAAGATTAAAGAATATGTTGAGAAAATTTTAAGCTAAATATATTTCTATTCATTGAAATATATAAAAATATGCCAAATATGATTATTAACTGATGAATTATATAGATTTTGTAATAATATTATTTCTATTTATAGGTTTTGCTCTAGGTTTCAGAGATGGACTTATTCGAAAGCTTATTGGTCTTATTGGTCTTGTATTAGGATTTATTTTAGCACTTGAGTTTTATCAAAGAGTGGCATATTTAATTGCTCCTTTCATTAATAATGAAATATATCTTGCTGAAATTGTTGCGTGGCTATTCATTTTTATTGGGACAATCTTTTTAGCCTCAATCCTGAAAAGAATAATTCATCCATTAGATAAAGTTAATAGATTTACTAATCAACTTTTGGGTGGAATTTCCGGAACACTTCAAATACTTTTCTTTATAAGTGGATTTTTATTATTTCTAAATGTATTTGAAATCCCATCAAAAGATATTCAAGAAACTTCCTTATTATATTCTAAAGCGTATAATGTAATTCCATACAGTATTGATTTAATTATTGGCGAAAACTCTGAGGCAATGAATTTAGTAAAAGATTTTATAGAAAAAAGTAGTGATATAGAAGATTCAAAATGATAACGAAAAAAGTACTTAACACACTTGAGTATTTCAAAGTTCTGGAATATATAGCCAAGTACTCTTATACAGAAATTGGCAAAGAACTGATACTTACCTCTCTTCCATTTAACAATTCTGATTTAGCAACGAAATGTGGATTGAAGGTTTCTGAAGCAAAGAGAATTCTTATTGAAAATGATATTCCTCCATTAGAATTTATTCCAAATATTCATACACAATTATCACAAAGTAAAATTGAAGGAAGTATTCTTACAATAAAGAATATTAGAGATGTGCAAAATCTTTTAGCTGTTTCAAGAAAACTTAAAAGCTTTTTAATTTCCAAGTGTGAAAGTACTTCTCTTAATTCAGAATTTAACTACAAATTATTTTCGGATAAATCTTTAGAAAATGAAATTGATTTGATATTTACTTCTTCTGGCGAAATAAAAGACTCTGCAAGCAACGAGTTAAAAAAAATCCGTTCTAATATTAACGAAAAAAGTGATGAGCTACGAAAAACAGTTAATAAAATATTAAAGCAATTAAGTAAATCGTTATTGGTTCAAGAAGAATATATAACAATGAGAGATGGAAGAGTTGTTCTTCCAATTAAAGCCGAACACAAACGACAAGTAAAAGGATTTATACATTCGGAATCTGGAACTGGACAGACAATTTACATAGAGCCAGAAGAATCTTTGGAATTAAATAATGATTTGCTTTCACTTCGATTTGCAGAAAGTAGAGAGATTGAAAAAATATTGAAGCAAATTACAAAAAGGATTGGTGAAGCAAGTATTGCATTGAAATTATCACTAAATACAATTGCCGAATTGGATTCGTATTTTGCTAAAGCTCAATATTCACTAGAAATTATAGGCGATTTCCCAACAATTGATAATTCAAAACCATTTAAAATTATAGATGGTTTTCACCCTATTCTTTTAAAGAAACTTTCACGTAAAAATACAGTTCCACTTAATCTCGAAATTAAGGATGCAAAAATAATTGTAATAACAGGTCCTAATGCTGGTGGAAAAACTTTAGTATTAAAATCCACTGGTTTGTTAACCCTTCTTGTTATGACTGGACTTCATGTACCAATTAGTCCAGATTCCAATTTCCACTTTTTTAGCAATCTATTAGTGGATATTGGTGATCAGCAATCTATTGAAGATGATTTAAGTACATTTAGTTCTCACTTAGCAAATATTAGAGATATTCTTGAAGTGATTGATAAAGACACTTTGATAATTCTTGACGAACTCGGTACGGGAACTGATCCTACTGAAGGTGCGTCACTCGCATCAGCTATTCTTTTAGAAATGCGCGATAAAGGCTCTACTGTGCTAGCAACAACACATCATGGCGATCTTAAAATATTGGCTAATAGTGAAGTTGGATTAGAGAATGCATCCATGGAATATAATATTGAAGAATTGAAACCGACTTATAAATTTAAACAGGGTTTGCCTGGTTCAAGCTATGCTTTTGAAGTTGCTAGTAGAATTGGAATTAGTGAAAATATAATTGTAAATGCAAAAAGCAGAATTAAAAATGATAGTAATAAAATAGAGGAATTTTTAATTGACTTGGAAAATAAGACAAGAAAAATTCAAGTGCAGTTAAATAAGTATGAAATTGAAAATACTAGATTAAAAGGTCTTGCAAATCTTTATCAGGCAAAATTAAATAAATTGGAAACCGATAAGAAGGGTATTATATCAGATGCAAAACTTGAAGCATCCGAAATATTGAATAAAGTTAATCGCGAAGTTGAACTCACAATTAAAAGTATTAGAGAAGGCAAAGCCGATAAAACAGTTATCAAAAAAGCAAAGGAAAATATAAATAGTCTTAAAGAAGCAAGTAAAATTGTTCAACCAAAAAATGAAAATATTAAGGTCGAAATTCCTAAAGTAGGCGATTTTGTTAGAATAATTGATACAACCACAACTGGAGAAATAATTTCTGTTAGTGGAAATGTAGCATCAATAGTTTCAGGTAATATTAAAGTGAAAGCAAAGGTTAATCGTTTAGAGTATGCAAAAAGATTGAAAACGAAAGTAGATGAATCATATAAATATTATAATGTTGAAATTGCTAGTTCACGATTAGACATAAGAGGAAATAAACCTGAAGAAATTGAATTTGAAGTGGTAAAATTTTTAGACAATGCTTATAGCAATAATCTAGCTAGCATAGAGATTGTCCATGGAAAAGGCAACGGTGTGTTAAAACAAATGGTTCACGAATTATTGAATCAACATGCTGGAGTTAAAGATTATGCATTTGCAAAAATAGAATTTGGTGGGGAAGGTGTAACAATAATTAATTTGAAATGAGTGATGCAATAAAAGAAAAAAAACGATATATTGCCTTGTTAAAATTATTTTCTAACTAAACCAGAGGTAACTTTGAAAAAAAAACTACGTCTTTTGATTGTTTCATTTGTTGTTTCTACTCAGCTTTTTGCTAGTGGATTTCAAATAAATGAACATGGTGCAAGAGGAATGGCAATGGCTGGCGCATACACAGCATTGGCATTAGATGGGTCAGCACTTTACTTCAATCCAGCTGGATTATCTCAGCTAAATGGTACACAAATAATGGTAGGAGCAACTGTAATCGCTCCATCTTCTTCGTTCAGAGGCGTTTCTCCTGCAATTGATGAATCATCAATGAAATCAGCAATTTTTAATCCAATTAATATTTACTTAACTCATAAACTTAATGAAGACTGGGCTTTTGGTTTTGGTGTTAATAATCAATACGGACTTGGAAGCACATGGGATGAAAACTGGGTTGGTAAATATCTTGCAATTGATACAGAAATACAAACATTTTATTTTACTGGAGCTGCGGCTTACAAATTTTCAGACAAATTGTCTCTAGGTGTTACTGCTTCTTATATTTATGGTAATGTTGCAATTAATAAAAAACAATCACTTGCTCCATTTAATGCAGATGCTACAATTGATTTAACAGGAACTGCAGGTTCATTTGGATATTCAGTTGGACTTCTATATAAATCCACTGATATGATGAATATTGGGTTTAATTTTAGAAGTGGTTCTAAATTGGAATTTTCTGGAACCGCTGATGTTACTGCTCCTAGTGCATTAATAAGTTTATTACCTTCCGGCGATGTTGAAGCTCCTTTAACTACTCCGTATAATGCAACAGTAGGTTTAGCACTTATGCCTTCAAAAGAATTAACGGTTTCTGCTGATTTCCAATATGTTGGATGGTCTAGTTACGATAAATTGGAAGTCACATTTGTAGAATCAGGTGTTATTAGTACATCAATTAGAGATTATTCTGATGGATGGATTGCTCGTCTTGGTGCTGAATATCATATGTCTGATGAATTTGATTTACGCGGTGGACTTCTTTATGACAGTAATCCAGTTAAAGATGAATTGGTTGAACCAACTCTTCCAGATGCTGATCGTATTGGTCTAAATATTGGATTTGGATATAAAATTACTCCTAACCTTTCAATTGATTTGGCTTATTTATTTTTAAGATTTGCTGAAAGAAAAATTGAAAATTCTGAAGTAGATTATACAAATGGTGCTGCAGGTTTTAACGGAACTTATAATTCTTCTGCTCACTTAATTGGTCTTAATTTATCATACTACATTAACTAAGGATAGGGGAATAATAATGAAAAAAATAATTACACTCTTTGCATTATCAACACTTCTATTTTTTGTTGCTTGCGAGGATAGATCTGATTTGACAGCACCTACAGCTCCAAATACTGGAGATGCAGATTTTACAAGATTTGTTTCAATTGGCAATAGTTTAACAGCTGGATATCAAAGTGGATCTTTATATGAAAGTTCACAAGTATATTCATTTGGTAAAATTATTGCAGATCAAGTTGGAACTACTTATGAACAACCTCTAATTAGTGAACCTGGAATTCCTGGTAAATTAGAATTGCATGATTTAACACCCACTATTATTGCTAATTCTGAATTAGGATCGCTTCTTAATTCAACTTATGCAGCACCTTATAATAATCTAGGTGTACCTGGTGCAATTTTGTATGATTTAATAGATGAAACAGGTTTTACAGCAAAATCTGCTGCAAGAGAAAATCCATATTTTAGTATTGTCTTAAGAGATGCAGCATTTGGTGCCAGCATTGTGAAACAAGCATTAAATCTTCAACCAACTTTTATTACTCTTTGGATTGGAAATAATGATGTACTTGGATATGCAACAAGCGGTGGAACAACAGGAACAGACCCAGCAACGGGAAAACTACCAACTGACGTTCCAACTTTTACTTATCTTTATAATCAAGTTGCTTTGGCTTTAACTGATACAACTGGTCATAGAAAAATTGCAGTTGCAAATATTCCAGATGTTCAAAATATTCCATTTTTCACTACAGTTGGTCCTAAATTATCTGCATCACTTGAAGCTATGGGTGTTCCAGCAATGGTTTATCAATCAACTCACACCGGAATGGGATTTGGAGTTGCCACAACAGCAGATTTGAAAAATGGCAATGTTCTTTTAACACTTACTGGAAGTGGTGCAACAGCTTATTTGGGTGATAGAAGTGGAGCATACTATGCAATGAATAATATTGCTGTTCCTACTGGAGTTGTAACTGACTCTGCATTTGGATTTAGTCCATATAATCCTTGGCCAGATAAATTTACACTTGAGCCAGCTGAAATTACAATTGCTCAAGCAGCTACAACAAATTTAAATAAAGTAATTAGTGATGTTGCAACAGCAAATACAAAAACTTGGGTATTAGTTGACATTAATTCTTTCTTTGATGATGTAGCAGATGGTGGAATAATGATAGATGGTATTAATTTCACAACTAGTTTTATTCTTGGAAATACTTTTAGTTTAGATGGTGTACATCCAACAACAAGAGGTTATGCAATAATTGCTAATGAATTTATTAGTGCAATTAATGGTAAATTTAAGTCATCTATCTCTAAAGTTAATGTTTCATCTTATCCAGCTAGTATTTCTTTAAATAATTAATAAACATTTATAATTGGTTATTTATGCCCGCTTTTTTTTATATTAAGTGGGCTAAATATTTTAATTACAGGTTTTATATGAAACAAACATTTAAATATTTTCATAAATACAGAAGTATTAACAATTGTGAATATAATTACTATTTAAAACTAATTAGAAGCATATTTTTAATGTTATCATCTACATTAGTCTTAATTAGTTGCTCATCTGTGCAAGAATCTGAAACAAAAAGTTCAGACAGTACAAACACTGCTAGTACCTATGTCTTCGATAATGTTACATTAGTTGATTCAATAAATAATTCAGAAGTTGAAATAGTTGAATCACCAGTAATTGTTGAAAAAGCTGTTGAATTATTTATTGTTCAAATTGGTGCATTTACTACTCAAGAGAAAGCGGAATTATTTTTATTAAAATTTAAAAATAAAATTAATTATGATTTAAATATTAACTTTAACACTGAGAAGGGTTTACATGTAATTCAACTTCCACCGTTTAGAACAAAGGAAGAAGCTGATAAAGTTAGAGATGAGCTAAGAAATATCAATGAATTAGAAGGTACATTTACAGTACCTAATTATAAATAACTTCAAAGAGGAGGAACATTATGGCGTTTTCATTAAACAAAGCACAACTAATAGGCACAATTGGGAGAGATGCTGAAACATCATTTACAACTACAAATTTATCGGTTACAAAATTTTCAGTTGCTACCTCGCACAGCAGAAAGACAAAAGATGGTAATTGGGAAAATGAAACAACTTGGCACAACATAACTGCTTTTGGATTAAATGATTTCCTTAAGGATAAACTTAAAAAAGGTGCAAAAATTTATGTTGAAGGTAGAATTGATCATAACAGTTATGAAAAAGATGGTCAGACAAAGTATTTCACTAGTATTATTACTGACTTCAACGGAATTATTCCTTTGGATAAAAAAGACGATAGTTATGATTCATCTCAAAGTGGATCATTTACAGAAAGTGCTCCAGCTCCAAGTAGTTCTGCAAATACTGAAGATGATTTACCATTCTAAAACAATTCAAAATGAATTCACGAAGAGTAATTAAATTATTTTAATTACTCTTTTTTATTATATTTAGTCTGGTTATGTAAAACATTATGAGGTCTTAAGACTTAATTGGAATTTGATTCGTATTCTGGGGTATTTATAATACTTCTTTCGTTAGTTATGTCTGCTTTCTTTTCTGGTTCTGAAGTAGCTCTATTCTCACTTGACAAAAAACAAATTAATTTGCTTAAAGAACAAAAATCAGTTCTTAGTCGTTATATTATTAGTTTACTTGAAGCTCCAAGACGATTATTAGTGACAATTCTTCTAGGAAATACAATATTTAATGTATTAGCTACAATAATAGGTGTTTCACTTGCGATAAGTATTTCGGAAAAATACAATTATCCTGTAGAAGTAATGTTGCTGCTTCAAATAATTGTACTAACAGCATTTATTTTAATAATTGGTGAAATAACACCAAAATTATTTGCATCTAAAAATCCCGTTGCTTACTCTAAATTAGTTTCAATCCCATTATATTGGACTTCCGTAATTCTCTACCCAGTGGCGAAAATATTAACTGATTCAATTAAAATATTAGTCTCTAATATTAAAATTGATTCATCAAAAACTGCTCTTAGAACTTCTGAGATAGCTGATTTAGCTGATATTGGAAAAGAGCATGGTTCCCTTGAAGAAGACGAACACGAGTTAATACACGGATTAGTTGATTTCAAATTAATAATTGCTAGAGAAGTTATGACTCCAAGAGTTGATATTATTTCTCTCTCATATAAATCTACTCTTAATGAAGTAATTAAAGCTATTACCGATTCTGGACATAGTAGAATTCCAATTCACAATGATGGTCTGGATAATATTATTGGCATTTTATATGCAAAAGATCTTTTAAATTATCTTGGAAATAAAGAAGCCGAAAAGAATTTTAATTTGAAAAATATTGCGCGTGATGTAATGTTTGTTCCTGAAACAAAGTTAATAAGTGATTTGCTTAAAGAATTTCAAGAAATGAATAGACATATGGGAATAGTTGTTGATGAATATGGTGGAACTGCAGGGTTAATTACATTAGAAGATATTTTGGAAGAAATTGTAGGTGAAATTCAAGACGAATATGATAATGAAGATAAAGAAATAATAAAAATTAATGATGATAAATACATTCTTCTTGGTAAAGTTGATATTGATTCTTTAAGTGAATTACTTGGGGATGATTTTAAATATGAAGATGAAGACTATGATACTATTGGTGGTTTTATTTTTCAGCAAGCTGGAAGTATTCCAGAAAAAGGTTATAACTTTGATTTTAATAATTATAATTTCAAAGTAGTCGAAATTGATAATAATCGAATTTCCAAAGTAATGGTTACTAGAATCATGAAAAAGGGAGATAAATGAAATTTGGATGTATTTTCAAACTAATTGCAATTATTGTAGTTATTCTTGGAACATCTTTTTATCTTTACGAAAAATATGGAAAGGATTTTATATCAGAAAATACTGAAAAAGCCAAGGAATTGGCAATTAATAAAATTGATAAATTGGTTGAGGATTTTAAGACAAGGGAAATAGAAAATCCTCTAAAAGATAAATTCACAGAAATGTTAAAAGATGTTGAAAAAAGGAAAAACGAATTTTCCGATGCAAAATTTGAAGAGATAATCAGTAGTTTTAATAAAATAATAAAAGAAAATAATTTGAACAGCAAATCATTAGAAAATCTAAAAAAAATAGTTGAATTAAAAAAATAATTTTATGAAAAATCAAAAAAAAGCAGAATTAAAGGTTGGTATTACTGTTATTGTTGCAATAGTGATACTTCTTTGGGTTCTTGGATGGGCGAAAAATTTCAGTTTAAATTCTCACGAAAAAATGCTTTCTATATCATTCCAAAATGTTGCTGGCCTTGTTGTTGGCGATATAGTTGCAGTTCAAGGAATTAAAGAAGGCTATGTTAAGAACCTTCATAACGAAGATAATTCTGTAATTGTTGATGTTTCTATTTCTGATAAAGTGAATTTGAAAAGTGATGCACAATTCTCAATTATGATGGTTGATTTAATGGGGGGCAAAAAAATAGAAATTTCACCAGGTATTTCTAATGTTATTCTAGATTATTCAAAAGTCCAAAATGGTCAATTCGTAGGTGATATTTCTACTGCCATGGCGGCTCTTGGCTCTGTTCAAAATGATTTAATTAGCGTTATTGGTGAAATAAAAATAACACTAACTTCATTTAATAAAATAATGGATAACCCTAAGTTTATTGATGATTTACAGACAAGTGTTACATCATTAAATTTGCTTATTAAAAAAACTGATAAAATTATTTCTAATAATAGTAATTCTATTTCAGAATTGATCAAAAATAGCAATGAATTTGTTTCAAATTCAAACAAATTTGTTCTTGAAAATAAAGATGATATTAAATCTTCATTAAATGATTTAAGTGGATTAGTAAAAAGTACAGACACACTTATGCTAAAATTAAATAGTTTTTTTGATGAAGTTAAAAATCAAGAAAATAATTTAGGTAAGTTAATGTATGATAAGGAGTTAGTAGATAATTTGTCGGTTACATTAAAAAGGCTTAAAGAGTTAAGTGATACAATAAATAAACAATTACGTGAGAAAGGTATTAAAGTTGATGCAAACATATTTTAGAAATTTCCTTTTATTTATTATTCTAATAAGTATTCCATTTTTAGCTAAATCCAAAGACCCAGTTAGAGCTAATAATGGAATGGTTGTTTCTGCTAGTGATATTGCATCATTAGTTGGTGTTGAAATTCTTGAAAAAGGTGGAAATGCAATTGATGCTGCCGTAGCTACAGGATTTGCACTTGCTGTAACTTATCCTCAAGCTGGTAATATAGGGGGAGGTGGATTTATGGTAATTCATCTAGAAGATGGTACTAATACAACTATTGATTATAGAGAAAAAGCACCTCAAACTGCATTTCGTGATATGTTTCTTAATAAAAATGGGAAATTTGTTTTAGCAAAAAGTACAGAGGGATGGTTATCATCAGGCATACCTGGTAGTGTTGCTGGAATGCTTTATGCGCTTGAAAAATATGGAACAATGACTCGTGATGAAATTCTTCAACCTGCAATTAAATTGGCGAGTAACGGATTTATAATTGATTATAGATTTGCTGAAGCTTTAAATGACTATAAAAAGGAGTTTGAAAGATATAAATCCACAAAGAAAATATTTACTAAAACTGATGAAGATTTCACTGAAGGGGAATTATTAGTTCAAAAAGATTTAGCTAAAACACTTAGATCAATAAAGTTGATTGGTAATGATGGATTTTATAAAGGGGAAGTAGCTAATTTAATTGCAAAGCAATCAAAAGCAAATGGTGGTTTTATATCCATTGAAGATTTGAGTAATTATAAACCAATTGAACGTGCTCCAATTTTAGGATTGTACCGCAATAACAAAATTGTATCCATGGGACCACCTTCTTCTGGTGGTATTGCGTTAGTTGAAGCACTTAATTCGCTTGAAATGTTTTCTTTTGAAAATAAAGCATGGGGAAGTAGTAGTTACATCCACACCGTTTCTGAAGTGCTAAAATATGTTTTTGCAGATAGAGCAGAGCATCTTGGCGACATGGATTTTTATCCAGTTCCTCAAAAGTGGTTAATCTCAAAAGAAAGAGGTAAAGAAATTGCTGCGCTTGTTGGTGATAAAGCGATTCCTTCCAATAAAATATCTCATGCAAATCCTCCAGCAAAAGAAAGTGAAGAAACTACACATTTTTCTGTTGTTGATTCTTATGGAAATGCAGTTAGTGTTACTACTACCTTAAATTCTACTTTTGGAAATAAAATTGTTGTTTCTGGAGCTGGTTTTATAATGAATAATGAAATGGATGATTTTTCTGCAAAACCTGGAACCTCAAACCAATATGGATTACTTGGTGGAGAAGCAAACTCAATTGAACCAAATAAAAGAATGTTAAGTGCAATGACTCCCACAATAATTCTAAATTCTGAGGACAAACCGTTTATGGTTATTGGTTCACCTGGTGGCTCAACTATTATCACAACTGTTTTGCAAGTTATTCTTAATGTCATAGATTTTAATATGGATATACAAGAAGCAATTGATGCCCCACGTTTCCATCATCAATGGAAACCTGATAGAATTGATTTTGAACATTATGGAATGACCGAAGATGTAAAGAAAAATCTTAGCAGAAAAGGTCAATTTATTGGTAAAGAGAGAGTTCTTGGTAGAGCTGAAGGAATTATTATAGACTATAAAAATAATATTATTTGGGGCGCATCCGATCCTCGTGGATATGGAGAAGCAGCAGGATATTGAGCAAGAAATAAAAAAGAATAAAAGATAAACTAAAATGACCAAACGTAATACGAGAACTGTTTGATGTTTTAGCATTTTTTTTAATTATTATTTTGTTATAATAATTTACAAATTGAAATTTGAGAAAATGATGGTTTTTGGAATAGGTACAGATTTAATAGAAATCAATAGAATTGAAAAAAGCATTAAAAAGTTTGGTGAGCATTTTATCGATAAAATTTTCACAGAAGTTGAAAAAAAATACTCCAATTCCAAAGGCTCACCATATCAACATTTCGCAGCTCGTTTTGCAGCAAAAGAAGCAATAGCAAAAGCACTAGCCACACCAGATAATAAAGGCTTCAACTGGCACGATATAGAAGTGTTTAATGAGCCAAATGGTTTTCCCAGTGCTCGCCTTTATGGAAAAGTGAAAAATATTCTCGGTGATGATAAAGAGTTAAAAATATCAATTAGCCATTCTGATAATTACGCTACTTGTGTTGCAATAGTTTATTATAAAAGATGAATATTTGTCATGTTTTATATTTTCCAAAATTCACAATACTTTCCAATGTAAAATAATATTTCAACACTGTTGGGGTTGCTGTTTTTTTACTTGTATCTATAAATGTACTTTCTCATGTTCCTTTAAACTCATCAGCAAATTCCCTTCCATATTAATATCCTTTTTTTTATGAAATACTAATATATCTTTTTTACTGACATTTATATCGAGTCATATCTATGACATTTTTATAGAGTTATAACAATAAAATTCAAAATAAAATATCTCCCTTGATAAATAATAAATATGTTCTTACATTCATATATAAACAATTACCCTTTCTCGGCAATATATTTTCTTTTGTTATACGGAACACATAAGTTTTTTAATAACAACAAAATTGGGGAGGTAGTTATGCCATCTAAAACACTTAAAAAATATCTTGACGATAACAATATCAAGTATATTACAATTAATCATTCTGAAGCTTATACAGCTCAAGAAATTGCAGCATCAGCCCATATAAAGGGCGATGAATTTGCTAAAACAGTAATTCTTAAAATCGATGGTAAAATGGTTATGGCTGTACTTCCAGCTTCGTACAAAATAGATTTTAAGAATCTTGTACATCTTGGTTTGGGTGAAAATATCAGACTGGCAAATGAAATGGAATTTAAAGACAAATTTCCTGAATGCGAAGTTGGAGCCATGCCACCTTTTGGTAATCTTTATAATATTGAAGTTTATACAGCCGAAAGTTTGATGAGAGATAAAGTAATTGCTTTCAATAGTGGAACTCATAAGGAATTAATAAAGATGAAAACAGAAGACTTTGTTAGACTTGTTGAACCAGAAATATTTCAGTTTTCTAAAAAAACTATGGTTTAATAATTATTGAATATTATAATTTAACCACGAATCAAAAGTTCGTGGTTTTTTTATAACTGACCTAAATTAGACATATCCGTAAAATGAACTAACACTTTTTATCCTAAATCTTATAATAAAAAAATCTATAATTTTTGTATCTTGCAACTTGTTTTAAAATAGTTATTCAAAATGGAATTTACATGGCAAAAAAGAGAATATTAAGTGGAATGCGTCCTACAGGAAAGCTTCATATAGGACATTATGTTGGTGCTTTAGAAAATTGGGTTAGATTGCAAAATGAATATGAAAGTTTTCATCTTATTGCTGATTACCATGTTTTAACTACAGCTTTAAGAAATGATGATATTTATAAAAACACAATTGATATGATTATTGATTGGCTTGCTTCTGGATTGGACCCCGTAAAATCACCAATATTTAGACAATCTCAAATTAAACAGCATACTGAGCTACATTTAATATTTTCGATGTTAGTAACTGCTGCTCGTTTGGAGCGAAATCCTACAGTTAAAGAACAAGTAAGAGATTTGAATATAGAAAATGTTACTTATGGACATTTAGGCTATCCTGTGTTACAATCCGCAGATATTTTATTGTACAAAGGCGAAGCTGTTCCAGTTGGTGAAGATCAAGTTCCACACGTGGAAATTACTCGCGAAATTGCCAGGAAATTTAATTCTGTTTATGGAGATGTTTTTCCAGAATCGAAAGCTTTGTTAACAAAATTTGCCCGATTGCCAGGTTTGGACGGCGATGCCAAAATGAGTAAATCACTAAATAATACAATTCTTCTTTCCGATTCGGCAGAGGAAGTTAAATTAAAATTAAAAAAAGCTAAAACAGATACTCAAAAAGTTAGACGAAATGACCCAGGCAGACCAGAAGTATGCTTGGTTTTCACTTATCAGAAAAAATTTAATCCAGATGAAGTATTAGAAATTGAAGCAGGATGTAAATCTGGTGAATTAGGTTGTGCGGATTGTAAATTAAAATGTTCATCGAAAATTAGTGAATTCCTGAACCCAATAATTGAGAAGAGGAATTACTACGAAAACAATTTGGATGAAGTTAAAGATATTTTATCAGATGGTGAAAAACGAGCAAAAATAGTAGCTGTTTCAACTATGGAAGATGTTCACAAAGTAATGAAGTTTGGATAAGTTAAAGTAAAATGTATAAAATTAATCTATCAAATTTTGAAGGTCCATTAGATTTGCTTCTCTTTTTTATAAAGAGAGATGAATTAGATATTTACGATATTCCAATTTCTAATATTACTTCGGAATATATGGTTTACCTTGAGTTGATGGAAAAATTGGATCTTGAAGCAGCAGGTGATTTTATACTAATGGCTTCAACGCTTATGCAAATTAAAGCAAAAATGATGCTTCCAAAAGTGAAAAATGAAAAGGGAGAAGAAATTGATCCTCGTATGGATTTAGTTAATGCTCTATTGGAATATAAAAGATATAAAGAAATGTCGGAAGAATTATCCATTCAGGAAATGCAGGAAAGAAGAATAAAATATCGAGGTAACTTTTTAGGAGATGAGAAAAAAGATCCGGATGAACTTGATTCACTTTTGAAAAATATTTCTGTTTACGACTTGATTAAAGCTTTTAAATCGGCATTAGAAGCTCCAAAGCCAGAACATATTCATCAAGTTGAACGGTTTAATGTCTCAATTGAAGAACAAATGGTTGAGGTTTTAAATAAAACTGATTTTGGGAAAGAGATTTCATTTGTTGAGTTAATTAAAGGAATGGTTGAAAAACTGCGAATAGTTGTTACATTTATTGCATTATTAGAATTAATTAAAATGGGTAAAATTGGTTTAAAGGAATCGACAGAATTTAATAATTTTATCATTTATGGAACTCAAAATGGATAATATTTACAATTCAATAATTGAAGCGCTAATATTTTCCTCAGATGATCCTATTCCTTCATCTGAAATTATTAAAGCAATTAAAGAAATTGATGGAAGTGACACCGAAATTACTCCTAAAGATGTAGAAACTGCCGTTGATTATCTAAATGAAAAATATGAAGATGATGAAAAATCGTTCAGTATTAAGAGAATTGCAAATGGATTCGCTTTTGGAACTAAATCAGAGTATGCAAAATATGTTGGATTTCTATCATCAGTAAAAAGTAAACGCCGTTTAAGTCAAGCAGCTCTTGAAACACTTTCAATTATTGCTTACAAGCAGCCAATTACTAAACCAGAAATTGAAAATTTGCGTGGTGTAAATTCTGATTATATGATGAATACACTGTTAGAAAAAAATCTTATTACAATTAAAGGACGCTCAGAAGGTATTGGAAGACCATTGTTATATATAACAACGGATGAATTCCTAAAATATTTTGGGTTAAATAAAATTTCTGATCTTCCAAAACCACGAGAAGTTGATGAGATAATGAAAGATGAAGATTTTATTGAAGAGAAAAGAAAAATAATGATGAATCAGATAGAAGAAGTTATAGAAAACGAAGTAAATAGTGAAGGTGAAGATGGAAATGAGACTGAATAAATATATTGCCGAAAGCGGATTTGCGTCTCGCAGAAAAGCTGAAGAATATATTGAACAAGGAAGAGTATTGATAAATGGGAAAGTGGTTACTAATCTTGCCACACAAGTTAATCCATTTTCCGATGAAGTTTATGTTGATGATGTTAAATTAAAAATTAAAGAAAAATTATATTTTTTATTAAATAAACCTAAAGGGTTTATAACATCTACAAGTGATGAAAAAAATAGAAAAACAGTTGTAGATTTAATTAACACTAGAGAAAAAATATTTCCGGTTGGCAGATTGGATTATAATACAACTGGAGTTCTTTTATTAACCAATGATGGTGAATTGGCAAATAAAATTACTCATCCAAAAAATAATTTTAAACGCGTTTACGTAGCAAAAATTGATAAAGAGTTATCGGCGTTAGATAAAGACAAACTTTTAACTGGTGTTTATTTTGACAAACGAAAAGGTGTATTTACAGAATTATCCTATGTTAAAGAACGAAATTTTAAGATTGTTAAAGTTTCAGTTGTTGAAGGTAGAAATCATTTTGTAAAAAAAATGTTTTCTACTCTTGGATATAGAGTTGTTGAGCTTGATCGTGAAAGTTTTGGTGGAATTACCGTTAAAGGTTTAAGACCAGGTGAATATAAAATTCTCACACATAAAGAAATTGAAAAATTAATACAAAAATAGATTGAGGTAATTTTGGAAAATCAAAACATAAATGATACAAATGATCTGATTAAAAGAAGGTTCGAAGAACTTAGTCAGCTCTACGAAAAAGGCTTTGAACCATTTGCTTATGGCTATGATGTTGATAGTTATTCAAAATCAATCAAAAACAATTTTGAAGAACTTGACCAGATAAATGTAAAAATTGCTGGTAGAATTATGGCCATTCGTAGAATGGGAAAAGCTTCATTTACGACTATTCAAGACAAAGAAGGTAGAATTCAAATCTATTTACGTAAAGATGATGTTGGTGATGAATATGATGCATTCAAATTAATGGATATTGGCGATATTATTGGTGTTGAAGGTTATGTATTTAAAACAAAAACTGGCGAAACTTCAGTTCATGTTAAAAGTATGAAATTACTTTCAAAATCTATTCGCCCAATTCCAATAGCAAAAGAAACTACGGATGAAGAAGGGAATAAAATAATTCACGATCAATTTACGGATAGGGAATTGAGATACCGTCAACGATATGTTGATTTAATTGTAAATCCAGAAGTTAAAGATGTATTTAAAAAACGTTCTGCAATTGTAACTACAATTCGTTCGTTTTTGGATACAAATGAATTTGTTGAAGTTGAAACTCCAGTCTTACAGCCAATTTATGGTGGAGCCGCTGCTCGTCCCTTTGTAACACATCACAATACTCTTGACATGGATTTGTATTTAAGAATTGCTGATGAATTATATTTAAAGAGATTAATTGTTGGTGGTTTCGATCGTGTTTATGAAATATCTAAAGATTTTAGAAATGAAGGAATTGATAAAACACATAATCCAGAATTTACGATGCTTGAACTTTATGTAGCTTATAAAGATTATAATTGGATGATGAAATTTGTAGAACAAATGGTTGAATATGTTGCTGTAAAAGTTTTTGGCAAAACGGAATTTGAAGTTTATGGAACTACAATTGATTTTAAAGGTCCATGGATTAGATTATCAATGGTGGATTCGATAAAAGAAAAAACTGGATTAGATATTCTTACAGCTACAAAAGAAGAATTGAAGACAAAATTAAAAAAATATGGTGTTGAGTTAGAAGACGGCGCTAGTAAAGGTAAAATGATTGATGAGTTGTTTGGAGCTGCTGTTGAGCCATCAATTGTGCAGCCAACTTTTGTGGTCGATTATCCAATTGAGATTTCTCCATTGGCTAAAAAACATCGTACTAAAGAAGGTTTGGTTGAACGTTTTGAAGGTTATGTGCTTGGACGTGAAATATGTAATGCTTTTAGCGAACTAAACGATCCAATAGATCAGAGAGAACGTTTCTCATCTCAGTCAGAAATGCGAGAAGCTGGTGATGATGAAGCGCATCAAATTGATGAGGATTATCTTCGTGCTATGGAATTTGGAATGCCTCCAACAGCTGGACTTGGAATTGGAATTGACAGATTAGTAATGTTGCTAACAAATCAACCAACTATACGAGATGTGATTTTATTTCCTCAAATGAGAAGCGAAAAATAGTTTTGAATATTGTTGCAGTAACTTCAAGGTTTTGTAATTATTTGATTATTCCTTTTTAATGATGATTTTTAGAAAGAAATAAAAGGCTGCGCAAAAATTAGATTATGAGTAAATATATCACAAATAGAATTGTATTATCAATAATTGTCTTTTTATTCAATATTAATCTATTTGCACAATCTGATACATTAAATCATTTCTATCCAAAAAATAAATTCTTAACCCATTTGGGTGAAATGCAACAAATATATCAAATAAGTAAGATTGACCCGCTAAAAAAAGAAATTAATTATCCAATTTTATCTGGTGTGGGCTTAAGTTATGCTTTTCTCATTTACGAAATAAATGATTATTATAAAAATACATGGTGGAAAAAAAATTCTGATTATACCTATGATGGAACTTTTCATATTGTAAATGACTGGAATTACGCACTTTGGTTAGATAAATTTGGACACGCCTATGGAACTGCACTTATTTCCCACTTCTTTTCTGCAGGATTTCAAGCTGCTAATGTTAATCCAGAATTAGCAACTTGGCTTGGAGTTATTGGTGGTTTTGGAATGCAATTATATGTTGAAATTCAAGATGGATATGCACCTCTTAATTCAGATGGAGAACCAAAATGGGGATTTAGTCCTGGGGACGCTGTATCAGATTTTTTAGGAGCAAGCTATTTTGTGGCTAAGTATTATTATCCATATTTGAATAATTTTCAATTGCGTGTTAGCTATTTCCCATCAGAGGCTTTTAGAAACGGAATGAAACCTGATAATAATATATCGGACGATTATGATGGACAAAAAATGTGGTTAGCATTTAGAATGAAAAATTTATTGCCAAATAATTTAGCGGAATATTGGCCCTCATTTTTAATGCTTTCTGCTGGTTATTCTGTATCCGGAATTGGTGAGTATGCAACTGGCAATAAATTAACACCAAGTTATTTTATTGCTTTCGACCTTGATGCTAGTGAAATACCTTTGCATGGCGAGTTCTGGGAATTTATAAAAAACACATTAAATTACTTGCACTTTCCATTACCTGGTATTAAAATATCTAACGATGGTATATCATTTTTGTTGTTTGCATATTGATGAAATATAGTATTATTATACCGACTTTAAATGAAGAGAAGCTTCTTCCAATTTTACTTGAGCAATTTGTTGAAAATAATATATTGGGAAAATACAATTGCGAAATTATAATTTCAGATGGCGGAAGTACTGATTCAACAGTTGATGTGGCAAGGAAATACACAGATAAAATTGTTGTACATGACAAAAGTTGCCGACAAACAATTGCTGATGGTAGAAATATTGGAGCAAATATTGCAGCCGGTGATATTTTTATTTTCATAGATGGTGATATATTATTTGATGACCTGTTTTCCTTCATGAATAAAGTTGAAACTGTTTTTAATATGAACAAATATATTGCCATGACTTGTTACATAAATATTAAACCTACAGAACGGATATTAACAGACAAAATATTTATGAATTTTTACAATATATATTTTAGAATTCTGAATAATATTGGTGTTGGAATGGGACGAGGTGAATGTCAAATAATTCCAAAGAAAGTATTTAATGAAGTTGGTGGATATAATAAATTGTTAGTAGCTGGCGAGGATTTTGATTTATTTAAAAGGATAAGAAAAAAAGGTAAAATATTATTTGACAAAAGCTTAGTAATTTATGAATCACCAAGGAGATATAGAAAATATGGGCATATAGTTATATTCTTTTCTTGGCTATTCAATGCTATTTCTGTTATTTTTAAAAACAGATCTATTTCAAAGGAATGGGAGGAAGTAAGGTAATGCGTAAAATTATTATTATAATATTTATTTTACTTAATTCTGTCTATTCTCAAATTGGATATGTTGAAGTTAATCATCCAATTTACAATTTTCTAGAAAGAATGCAATCCTTACATAACATTGAAAATTACAATTCTTTTGAAATTCCTAAAACAAGGAAAGATATAGTAAAGTTTATAAATGAAGTTTTGATAAATAAGAAAAAGCTAAGTTTTATAGATAAAAAAACTCTTGCTGATTTTCTAGTAGAATTTGAATTTGATTTATTGCATAAAACCCAATCTTATTATTCATTATTTGAAGATACAACAGAAACTGAACTTTTTAATCAAAAAGAAAAATTTCTATATTTCTACACAGATTCTTCAAAATTTAATGCATTTGTAAAATTTGTAGGTACCGGCGAATCGATATATTTAGTTGATAAATATAGTTCGGATAATAAATCCAGTTCTCTATTTACTTTTGGAGCAGAAATTACAGGAACTATTTCCAATAATTTTGGCTTTTATGCAAAAGCAACAAATGGTTTACAATTTGGTGATAAAGAGCTTGCTTCATTTAAAAATAATCTGAAATATAATTACAAGTACAATTCCGACCATGATTCTACTCAATATTTTGATGAAACAAGCGGATATCTTTCAGCTGAGTTTGACTTTATTCGATTTAAAATTGGTAGAGATAGGGTTAATATTGGATATGGTTTCTCCAAATCAATAATGGATAATTACGCACCACCAATGGATTATTTGTCAATGCAGATTAATTATTCGATTATTTCATTCTCCTTTTTGCATGGTAAATTATTTGGCGATGCATCAATTGTTCCAAACGTTATTAGTGGAGGACAAAAAAAAATAAATGACAAGTACATTGCCTATCACAGACTTGGATTGAATTTTTCAAAGCATTTGCAATTTGGAGTAGGCGAATCAATAATCTACGCCAACCGTAATATCGATTTTTCTTATTTAAATCCTTTTAACTTTTACAAAAGTGCTGAACATGCTAATCAAGATCGAGATAATTCCATGTTGTTTTTTGATTTTAGAAATAATTCATTATCTGGACTAATGTTATACGGAACATTTGTGATTGATGATATTGATTTTTCCAAACTTGGCACTCAGTGGTATGGTAATAAATTTCTTTACGATTTTGGTTTTAAATATGAATTATTTCCTAATATATTTCCACTTACAATTGGAATACAATATTTAAGAATAAATCCCTACGTTTACGCCCATAGGTTTACTGATAATAATTATACGAGTATGAATTATGGAATTGGTTCAAATATACAGCCAAATAGTGAATCATATATTTTTGATATTAGATATAAGCCACATTATCGAATTGAGATAGAATTATCATATCAGTTTGTTAAACATGGTGCAAATAAAATTGATAATAATGGAAATGTTTTAATCAACTACGGTGGTGATATTCTTGTTGGTCACCGAATTGGTGATTCTAATAATGTCTCATTTTTAAATGGAGTTCAAGAAACATCAAATCATTTTGTTTTTAAAGCAAAATATGAACCGATAAAAAATTATCTTTTTACATTCATAACTGATTATTTAAAAACGGATAAAGATAATTTAGTTATATCAAATCAGATTATTTCAAATTTAATTTTTTCAATAAGGATATAAAGAATGTTCATGAAATATATAAAAAAGTATCCAGTAATATTTATGGCTCTAATTCTTGGAGTCGTTTTAGGAATAAATGTTCAAATTTATATTAACAAACATTATCCTAATATAAATGAATCGAAAATAAGCCAAATCTTCAAATTAACTACTGCATATTACTTTGAAGATGTTGATACAACAAAGTTAGTAGAATCTGCAATAAATGGAATGTTTAATAACCTTGATCCACATACAACATATTTGCCAGTAGAAGATGAAAAGTATTCTGAAGAAACCTTTAAAGGAGAATTTGATGGAATTGGGGTAGAATTTCAAATAATTAATGACACAATTACAGTAATATCTCCAATATCCGGTGGTCCAAGTCAGAAAGCGGGAATTGAAGCTGGTGATAAAATAGTAATAATTGAAGGTGTAAATGCGGTTGGATTGACAAATAAAGATGTAATTGAAAAACTAAGAGGTGCTAGCGGAACGAGTGTAAATTTTACAATTTATCGTTCTACTACTAAAAATCAATATCCTTTCACAATTCTTCGCGATAAAATTCCATTAAACTCAGTTGATGTCTCATTGCTCTATAATGAAGATATAGCATATATAAACTTATCTAGATTTTCAGAAACATCAACTATGGAAATATTAAAAGCGTTAGCTAAACTTAAAATTGATGGAATGGAAAAAATAGTTCTAGATTTACGAAACAATCCAGGTGGAATACTTTCAGAAGCTGTTTCAATCTCGGATTTATTTTTAGACGACAACAAGCTTATTGTTTATACAAAAGGTAGAATCACAGAATTTGATGATGAGTATTTTGCTGATAATTTGAATGGTTATGAAGACTATCCACTCATTGTTTTAATAAATAGCGGAAGTGCCTCAGCAAGTGAAATTGTTTCTGGAGCAATACAGGATTGGGATAGGGGACTGATAGTTGGGGAAACATCTTTTGGGAAAGGATTAGTGCAACGCCCATTTTTATTATCTGATGGTTCGGCAGTTAGAATTACAGTATCTAAATACTTTACACCTTCAGGTAGAGCCATTCAACGAGATTATTCAAATGGAAAAAATGAATATTATTTAACCGTACATTCAAATCCCGATTCAAACAAAGTGGACTCAACAAAATTGGAATTTAGAACCAAAGGAAATAGACTTGTTTATGGTGGAGGTGGAATAACTCCTGATATTTCAGTTAAATACGATGATTTAACTAACTATTCAATTGAGTTAACTAGAAATAATGTTTATTATCAATTTGTTAGGAAATATCTTGATAATAATAAACCTGCTCTTCAAAAAAATACACTAATTTGAAAATATTTATTTCAGGTTTTAATCTTATAAAGCAAAAAGAAAACTTCATTAAATTTGCTTCTGATAATAATGTAAAATTTAATAAAGAAGAATTTGAAAAAGACCAAGAATATATTTTTCAAAGATTAAAAGCATATATTGCTAGAGAATTATGGGGAAATGATGGTTGGTACGAAGTTATGCTAAAAGTTGATAAACAATTTCAAACTGCGGTTCAACTTTTTGAGACAGAATTAATTGATAATAAAGTAAAGCTAGAAAATGACAGAAAATAAAATATATTCATATTTAGAAACTAAGCCAGAAATTGATGAAACCGTATTCCTTGCTCCTGGTGTTAAAATTGTTGGCGATGTAAAAATTAAAAGTGGTTCTTCAATTTGGTACAATACAGTAATTCGTGGTGATGTAAATTTTATTACCATCGGCGAAAATACGAATGTACAAGATTTATCCATGTTACATGTAACATTTGAAAAATATCCTTTAATTATTGGAGATGATGTTACAATTGGGCATAGCGTTACTTTGCATGGATGTATTTTGAAGAATAAAACATTTATTGGAATGGGCGCGACAATTCTTGATGGTGCTATTGTAGAATCTAACTCTATGGTTGCTGCGGGTGCACTTGTAAAACAAGGATTTGTTGTTCCCAGTGGAAAACTTGTAGCTGGTGTTCCAGCAAAAATTATTAGGGATTTAACAATTGATGAAATTGATAATATAAGTTCTTCTGCAAAAAGGTATAAAAAATATGCAGAACTATCACAAAAATCATTGTCTTAAGTTGAATTAAATTTATTTTAATTAAAAGCATTTCATATTTCAAAAATAAACTCTGTTAATAATCAACATATGTATTTTAGCATAATAAAAAGCTGATTGTTTTGCAATCATTAGAATTTATGATAAATTGAATTCTGTTGATATTTGAATTAAAAAGCGATAACTTCGTAAATTAAATTTTAAATAAATGCTTATAGATAACCTAAAAATAGTTCAAGAAAATATTCAAAATTCAGTTCAAAAATGTAACAGAAATTTAAATGAACTTCGGATAGTTGCAGTTTCAAAGATGAATCCTGTTGAAAGAATAATTGAAGCATATAATGCAGGATTATTCGATTTTGGGGAAAATAAAGCGCTTGAACTTAGAGATAAAAGTGAAATTATAAATCAAGATGTTATTTGGCATTTTATTGGTCATTTGCAAACAAATAAGGTTAAAAATATAATAGAAAAAGTGGATTTTATTCATTCTGTAGAAAATTTCAAATTGGCCGTTGAAATTAACAAACAAGCAAAAAAAGCGAATAAAACCCAAAATATATTTTTTGAAGTTAATACATCTGGTGAAAGTGCAAAATATGGCTTAAAAAATTATGATGAATTATCTGAATTGGCTTCAAAATGTGAGGAATTACAAAATATAAATCCAATTGGCTTAATGACAATGGCACAATTTACAAACGATGAAAATATAATTAGAAATAGTTTTTCACAGTTAAGAGAATTTCGTGATAAAATTAGCAATAAGTATTTTTTGATTAAAGAACTTTCTATGGGAATGACAAACGACTATAAAATTGCAATAGAAGAAGGTGCAACAATGCTAAGAATTGGTGCCGCAATTTTTGGAAATAGTGACTACTCATTATCATGGAGTAAAAAATGAAATTTACACCATATAGTATAAAGGCACAAGACTTTAACAAAGCGTTTCGTGGATTTGATAAAGATGAAGTACGAGCATATTTATCTAATCTTGCAAATGAATTTGACAAGTTACAAATTGAAAATAATGCTCAAAATGATAGAATTCTTAATACTTCAGAAGAGATTTCTGAGTTTAAAAAATTAGAAAAAACTTTGCAATTAACATTGGTTTCAGCTCAAGAATCAACAAGTAAAGCGGTTGAATCTGCACGTAAGCAAAGTCAATTAATTATTAAAGAAGCAGAAATTAGAGCAAATCAAATTATTGAAAAAGCTAATAAAGAAGCTGAAGTTATTCGATCTTCTGTTTTACAATTACGTGAAGAAAGAAACCTACTTATTGCAAAATTGAAAGCTATTGTGGAGACACAAGCAAATATATTAGATATTGGTTCTGAAACATTTGCTAGTAAATCGCTTCCAATTGAAGTGAAACAAAATGATAATTCAGAAATTGATTTAGACGATGTATTGGAGAAACTTTTATGAGTGAATTAATTGAAAAAATGAATGAGACCATAGAGGTAATTCGCAAAATATCTAATAAAACTTATTCTATTGGTATTGTTCTTGGTACTGGTTTGGGCAGATTAGTAGATGAAATTGAAATAGATTTTGAAATAGATTATGCTGAATTACCACACTTTGTTCAATCTACTGTTGAATCACACAAAGGAAAACTTATTTTTGGAACTATCAATAAAAAAAATGTTGTGGTAATGCAGGGTAGATTTCATTATTATGAAGGTTATTCAATGAAAGAAATAACCTATCCAATACGTGTAATGAAATTATTAGGTGTTGATACAATTTTCATCTCAAATGCTTGTGGCGGAATGAATCCTTTGTATAGACGCGGTGATTTAATGATTATGAACGACCATATAAATCTAATTGGTGATAATCCTCTAATTGGAAAAAATGAAGATGAATTAGGTCCGCGATTTCCAGATATGAGTGAGCCTTACGATAATCAATTAATAGCTTTAGCAGAAAAGATTGCCCTTGAAAATCAAATAAAAGTTCATCAAGGCAGTTATGTAATAGTTGCTGGTCCAAATTTGGAAACCAAAGCTGAGTACAGATTTTTAAGAGCAATTGGTGCTGATGTTGTTGGAATGTCAACAGTACCAGAGTGTATTGTTGCAAATCATATGGGAATGAAAGTATTTGGAATGAGCATAATTACAGATGAGTGTTTCCCAGATTCTTTAAAAGCAGTTTCTATGAATGAAATTTTAGAAGCGGCTGGGGTCGCAGAACCCAAAATGACAAAAATATTTAAAGAAATGATTGGTAAAATGTGAATGAAATAAAAAAAATATATTTTGTTTATCCACTCTTCCTTACATTTTTGTTAATCATATCAAATTTGTTGAGTGCAAATATATTTATTAATTCAGACTATACTTTCTTAGTTTGGTTTGTTTTAATGATATCCTCGTTTTTTACCGGATGGCTTATGAATTCTGGTTTCAAATGGGAAAGGGGAACAAAAGTAATTTTTATTGTAATAATAATTTCAATAATTTTAAGTTTAGTTAGTGTTGTCCTTTTTAGGAATTATTTTAATTTGCACTCATCTTTATTGGGCAACCTTGTTCTGTATTCATTAAGAGTTTTTGTACTTGGTACTACATCATTATTTGGAATTTCAGTTGCAGAGAATCTAAATAATAAAAAAGTTAGTTCGGAAAATTTAGACATAGATGTTGTTCAAGAAATTACGATTTCTGAAAAAACAGATTATTTAATTAAAGAGGCAAAACTTAAAGCAGAAAAAATAGTATTTGAAGCCGACAAAGAAGTTAGCAAAATGAAAGAAAGAAAAGAGCAAATTGAAATTCAATTACGTGAACTAATTCATACCGAAAGGGAAGTTATTCGTAGATATGAAAATAATATTACTTCTAATAATATAGATATTCACACAAATACAGATTAGTATGAATGCTATCAGTTTTTCTTATCGAAAGACAGATTACAAAATAAAATTACAACTTAAGAATAAATTATAGAGAAAAGATGTTTAAGCAATACAACGAAAAGATTAGTTATCCCAAAATTGAAGAAAATATTTTAGATTTTTGGAAAGAGAATAAAATATTTGAGAAATCAATCTCAACAAGAGATGAGAAAAAAACATTCACTTTTTATGAAGGACCACCAACTGCAAACGGTAAACCTGGTATTCATCATGTAATGGCGAGGACTTTAAAAGATTTAGTTTGTAGATATAAAACTATTCAAGGATATCAAGTAAATAGAAAAGCTGGTTGGGATACACACGGCTTACCTGTTGAAATTGAAGTTGAGAAACATCTTGGAATAAAAAGCAAAAGTGAAATTCCAGAATTTGGCGTGGAAAAATATAACGAGGCTTGCCGAAATTCTGTATTTACTTATAAAGATTTATGGGAGCAAATGACAACCAGAATGGGCTATTGGATAAATCTTGATGAAGCTTATATTACTTGTGATAATAATTACATTGAATCAGTCTGGTGGGCATTAGCTACACTTTTTAATAAAGGATTGATTTTTAAGGATTATAAAATTGTTCCACAATGCCCAAGATCTGAAACTGTGCTTTCTTCACATGAACTTGCTCTTGGATATAAAGACACAAAGGATCCATCAGTTTATATAATGTTTAATCTTGAAAAAGATCCTGAATTGAATAAAGATGGTGAAACATCTTTTCTTGTTTGGACAACCACACCATGGACTTTAGTATCTAATGTTGCACTTGCTGTTGGAGCTGATGTAGATTATGTAAAAATTAGAACCGATGAAAAATACTTAATTCTTGCAAAAGAGAGACTTGGAGTAATTAAAAATGAGTATGAAATAATCTCAGAACATAAAGGCTCTGAACTTGCTGGCATTTCTTATAAGCAGTTATTTAACTACCTTACAGTTGATAGAAAAGGTTTCTATGTTTTAGAAGCAGATTTTGTTAGTACTTCAGATGGTTCAGGTATTGTTCATATGGCGCCTGCTTTTGGTGCTGATGATTATGAGATGTCTAAAAAATATAACTTGCCATTTCTGCAACCAGTTACACGAGGTGGATTGTTTACGGATGAAATCACTGATTTTGCAGGAATATTTGTAAAAGATGCTGATCAAGATATTATTTTCAAATTGAAAGAAATGGGAAATCTATACAGGAAAGAGACTATTGTTCACTCATATCCATTCAGCTGGCGTTTTGATAATGTTCCTGTTATTTATTATGCGCGTGAATCTTGGTTTATTAGAACAACTTCAATTTCCGATAGAATGGTTGAGCTAAATAAAACTATTAATTGGCAACCACCAGAAGTTGGAAGTGGTCGTTTTGGTAACTGGCTTGAAGATAATAAAGATTGGGCACTTTCGCGTGACCGTTTTTGGGCTACCCCATTACCAATTTGGGTTAGTGAAGATGGCTTAGAGCAATTTGCTGTTGGCAGTATTGAAGAATTAAAAAAAGGCTTAATTGAATTAGATGGTAAAAAAATATCAGTTTCAGAATTAGCTGATGAAGAAATTGATCTTCATAAACCATTTGTTGATAAAGTATTTTTTGAGAAGGATGGAAAAACATTTATTAGAACACCAGAATTAATAGATGTTTGGTTCGATTCTGGATCAATGCCATTTGCGCAATATCATTATCCTTTTGAAAATAAAGAGTTATTTGAAAAAAATTATCCTGCTGATTTTATCTGTGAAGGTATTGATCAAACTCGTGGATGGTTCTATACAATGCACGCAATTGGAACTATGTTATTTGATAATATTTCATATAAAAATTTAATTGTAAATGAATTAATCCTTGATAAAAAAGGATTAAAAATGTCAAAAACAAAAGGTAATTCAGTTGATCCATTTGAATTATTTGCAAAATATGGTGCTGATGCAACAAGATGGTATTTAGTTACTACTTCACCTCCATGGAAGCCAACACTTTTTGATGAGGAAGGAATTTTAGAAGTTCAAAGAAAATTCTTTGGAACCATAATTAATACTTATTCCTTTTTTGCACTATATGCAAATATTGATAAAGTCGATTTCTCTGAAGCTCAAATACCTTATGAAAATCGTCCAGAAGTTGACCGTTGGATAATATCTAAACTTAATACACTTGTTAAAGAATACGAAACTTTAATGGATAGTTACGATGTAACTAAAGCTGCAAGAGCTGTTCAGGAATTTGCAATTGATGAATTATCAAATTGGTATGTTCGTCGTTCACGAAGACGTTTTTGGAAAGCTGAAGTTAACGAAAATAAAATATCTGCATATCAAACACTTTTCGAATGTTTAATGACGGTTTCAAAATTAACAGCACCTTTTTCACCTTTTATTGCTGAAGAAATATTCCAAAATTTGAATAAAGTTAGCAATTCAGAATCATGTGAATCTGTACATTTGGTTGATTTTCCAAAAGCTACATATTTGGATAAAGAATTAGAAGCTAAAATGGCAATTGCGCAGAGTGTTGTTTATTTAACAAGATCAATGAGAGCTAAGTCAAATTTAAAAGTAAGACAACCTTTAAGTAGTATAATGATTGCAATTGATAAATCAAAAAGAGAAGCAATTAGTTATATGAAAGATGTAATTCTTGAAGAAATAAATATAAAGGAATTAGTAATTCTTGAAGATGATTCCAGTATTGTAAACAAATCAGCAAAAGCAAACTTTAAAACTATTGGTCCAAAATTTGGGAAATTAGTTAAGATAATTGCAGCAGAAATTATTAAATTCGATAAGGATCAAATTTCCAATTTGGAAAGAGAAAATTCACTTTCAATAAATGTAAATGGAGAGACAATTGTTCTAACAAACGAAGATGTTGAAATAATTAGTTCAGAAATTGAGGGTTGGGTAGTTGAATCAGATGGCGGAATAACGGTTGCCATTGATTCAGAGTTAACAGAAGATTTGATAGCCGAAGGGTATGCGAGAGAAGTAGTAAACAGAATTCAGAATATGAGAAAAGATGCTGGATTTGAAGTGATGGATAAAATAATTATAAGATATAGTACAAATAGCAAATTAAGTTCGTATATTAATCAGTTTTCTGATTATATTATGAATGAGACTTTAGCAGATGTTATACAGAATAATGATACTAAAATAGGTTTTTCACAAGACTGGGAACTTGGCGAATATGAGTGTACAATTTCAGTTGAAAGATCTAAATAGGAGTTTTAGTGGAGGAAATTATGGCAAAAAAAACAGTAGTAGAAAATAGTACAACTAAAAAGGAAGCAACAACAAAAACAAATGTTAATGGAGATGCTATACAAATTTTGGAAAAGAAAAAAATAAAAGGATATTCCAAAAAAGATTTATTGGAATTTCGCAAAGTAATTGTTGCGAAGAAAAGTGAAATAATTGAACAGCTTCAGAATCTTAAAGACCAAATGATGGATTCAAGTACAGGTCAATATGTTAATGAAAACTCTCCATATTCTCTTCATATGGCAGAGCAAGGTACAGATGCTCAAGAAAGAGAAAAATTGTATTTGTGGGCTCAAAGAGAAAACAAATTTCTAGCATATCTTGAAGATGCTCTTCAAAGAATAGATAATGGTACTTATGGAATTTGTATTGAATGTATGGATGAACCTAAATATTTATGTCCAACATGCCCATTAATTCCAAAGCCAAGATTATTAGCTGTTCCACACACGCAACATTGTGTAGAGATAAAAAACGCCGCAAGTAAAAACAATACTAATAGGTAAAATTTGAAAATCCTTTATGTAACTCTTGCTGTTTTTCTAACTGATCAAGCTTCAAAATTAGCTGTTAAAGGCTTTTCCATTCCCTTCCTAAATATTAATTGGGAAGGAATGGATTATGGACAGAGTATTAATGTAATTGGTAATTTTTTGCGCATAACTTTTGTTGAAAATTCTGGAATGGCTTTTGGATTTGAAGTTGGAATTGTGCAAAAATTTTTCCTTACAATTTTTACTTTTCTTGCAGCAATTGGACTTTTTTATTATTTGTATAAATCACAGAAACGCGATTTTCCTCTTAGACTAGGTTTGGCATTAATCCTTGCCGGTGCTTTAGGAAATCTTATTGACCGTGCATTTTATGGTATTATTTTCGATTATGCTCCATTACTTTATGGAAGAGTTGTTGATTTTATCCAAGTAGAGTTTTGGGATTTTACATTATTTGGAAACACATATGAAACGTGGCCTATTTTTAATGTTGCAGATTCTGCTGTTACTGTTGGTGTAGCAATAATACTGTTATTCCACAGAGAGAACGCAATTATTGAAAATACTGAAACCGATGAAGTCACTGATAAAATTTCCACAGTAGCAGAAAATAATATTAATAATAATAATGCATAGTGAATGGCTAATATAATAACTGAAAAAATATATAAATTTGAAATTACCGATGGGCAACAAAGGGAAAGATTAGATATATATCTTGCAAATACTTTAGAAAATGCAACTCGTTCAAGAATTCAACAATTAATTAAAGCTAACTTAGTTTCTGTAAATGGTAAGGTACAAAAATCCAATTATCAGATTCTACCTAAAGATAAAATTAGTTTAATAATTCCAGTTTCACCTCGTCCAGATAAAATTGAAGCGGAAGATATTCCTTTAGAAATTGTATTTGAAGATGAGTTTTTACTTGTTGTAAATAAGCCTGCTGGAATGGTTGTGCATCCAGCTCTTGGTAATTGGACTGGAACTATGGTTCATGCTCTTTTGCACCACACACAAGGCTTAAGTGAAGTTAATGATGAAGATAGACCTGGCATTGTTCATCGTTTAGACAAAGATACTTCTGGACTTCT